>Ga0307514_10005138_pt1 | contig 11821 bp, 8 predicted proteins | sample 16_EM_MG_FD_203088 | JGI IMG/M metagenome (GOLD analysis project Ga0307514, IMG submission 203088) | Populus trichocarpa ectomycorrhiza microbial communities from riparian zone in the Pacific Northwest, United States - 16_EM | ecosystem: Host-associated > Plants > Roots > Unclassified | place...
TTTGGGAGTGTAATGGCTTTGTTTTTATATGCTTTTTAAAAATATATATTTTTTGGAAAATATTAAATTAATTTTTATAGTATTTTTTTGATGATTTTGATGTATTGATATTAAAAATAAAAAAAACAAATTTAAAAAAAAAATTAAATTGGCTAACATATCAAAATATTATATGATTTTAATATAATATATTTTCAAGTAAAAATCACTTTTTAAAAAATATAATGCCATACAATTTCAAAGAGATAATGTTTTTACTTTGTATCATGTCACAAAATACTATATATGGCAATAATATGTTCTTTTGCTATTTTGTGCCTTTGCTTTTATTAAAACAAATCTATGTGTTTTTTTCTTAATTAAAATACCCTTCTAAGAAAAAAAATTCTTTGACTAACATTCATGAGCTTTTTCATATTTTTATGGTTTTTTTTTTTGTTATAATCAAGTTGATTTCAAGGTAATTTAGTCATTTAATAAATACTAATACTAATAAAACAAAGTGATTGACATGTGCTGCACGCGTTGGTGTTTGGCAATCAAACGATTGCTTATGGTGCACGTATGGCCAACGGATCTCTAGATTGGCTCCTTCAGTCTTTTTTTCTCTCTCCTCCTTGATTTTTATACCTGACCCTCCAAACTTTTAAAGCAACCCTTCAATTTGTTTTCCTTCTGATTTGGTCCATGTTCTTTTAATTATTATTTGTTTTATTTAAATTAATTTATAGAATTGGATTTTTTTTTAATTTCATCCTCCTTTAAATTATTTTTATTTATCAGATTTAGTCCTTATTCTTTTTATTGTTATTTATTTTATTTTAGATGGTTTTTTAAATTGATTTTTTACGATTTCATCCTCCATTTTTTCTCATATAAGATTAAATTTTTTGTATGGTTATTTTTTCTGCTATGATAAACTTTTTAAATTTATTTTTTTTCAATTTCATTCTTTAACATTAAATTGGTTGGGAATTGAGCTTATTGATTGGGTTTGGATCAAGGATTTCACGAGTTATGAGTTTAAGAGATTAACTCAAGTTTAAGAGATTCTCCTGAATCTGCTTGTTTTTTTTTTTTTTCATTTTTTAAGCTCATGCATTTTTAAGTTTCATTCATCAACATTTATTTAATTGGAGATTGGACTTTATTATTTTTTTATTTCCTTTCTATAGGAATTTTCACTGGGTTTGGAATTGAGCAGGGTTATCTCGAGTCCTTTTTTTTTTAAATTAAATTAATTAATTAAATATAAGTATGAGATGCTCACTTCATGATTTTATGTTTGATTTGCTTTCTAAGTTATTTCTCTTACGATGCGTGTAGCCTCTTTTGGTGTTATAATACAACCTTTCATTATAGCATCAGAACCATCTTGATTAACTCTTTTTTATGGTAAAGAGATGTCCACAACAGAGCAATGATGAGTTTTCAACTTGCATTTCTTTATTCTCCTCTTGATTATTATTTTGGCAACTCATTTTTATAGTTAATTATTATTGCAAAAAAAATGATTAATTTACTATTGATGGTTTTTTTAATCATATTATTCCATCAATCAAGTTTATTGAACCTAGTCAAATCAATGATCAGGGTCTCAAATTGAACATGTTTTTTTTTTCATTGTGAATTTTTTTCCAATTTATTTATTATCATTGTATTTTTTATTCAAGTTATTTAAATTAACCAAGTTTATTAAATATAGTTGAAATAATAACATGAGTCTCAAATTTCCTTTCTTTTTTGGAAATGCTTGCATAACTTTAACATTCTTTTTACATTAAAAAAAATAGGTTAGCTCATAGCGTAGTATCGAACACGCATTTAGTTATACACTAAATTATTCTATCATGTTCAAAGAGTAAGTAAAATTATCATTTTGCCCTTGGATAGCTATAGTTTATTGTGGATAACTATAATAAAATTATCATTCTGCTATTGGATGGAAAAAAATGAGAGGTTTTGTGATGAGGGTGGTTTGGTCATTTCTAGAGGTCCATTTGTCATTAAAAGATTATTTGGGAGTATCTTAATCTTTTCTAATTTTTTTGTACACTTAAATTACATTTCTACCCTTGGAGTCAAGAAAAATTAGAATTGTTGACCAAGGGTTTTTTAGTCTTTCTAAAGACTTTAAAATAGTAAAAATATTTACCTCCAAGGTAAAAAAAAATATTGAGTTGTTGACCAAGAGTTTTTTTTGTTCTGCCCTTATTTAATACATTAGAAATATGTGTTTGCTCTTAGAAAAGACAAAAAATAACCTTTTGTGTTTAGAGATGTTTTTGTCCTTTCACACGAGTTTATTTGTAATTTCCAGAGTAATAAGGGGTGTTTTGGTATATTTATTTTGAATTTTCAGTTTTTTTATTTCAGAAAGCTGCTGAGTTGTGCTTATTATACACTAGTTTATGGGTGGCATCAATGCTTTTTAGGCGGCACATGAGACGTCATCCTGTGACCAAACATGCACTTTTATTGTGTCATTGGAAACATCACCACATCTTCTTCCTCGTGGTGTAACACATTACAACATATGATAGCGATTTGTAGCCACTGATCATTTTTTTCTGCTTCTTTTCTCTCTCTTACTAGGAAATTAAAGTACATAATTTTACTTTTTGTTTTTGTTATTTCAATTTCAATTCTCATTCTTTTGATTTATTATTTTCATTCTTATCCCTTTTAGAAAAAAAAATTTTGTTTTCAATTTAGTACTTTAATTATAATTTCTAGTATTTTTTTTCATTTTGGTTCTTTTTTTTTTTTCTCCTTGTCCCTTTTGTTAAAATTTGATTGGTTTTCAATTTCACAATTCAATCAAAGTTTATGTTGTTTTTTTTTTTAATTTGACCCTCATTATTTTGATTTGTTTTTATTTTGTTAAATTTATTTTTCATTTCAATTTAACCCTCCAATTGAAAGTTTTTGTTTGTGCTCTATTTTTTTTATCTTCACCCTCATTCTCTTAATTATAATTTTTTTAGATTCTTTTGTGTAATTAATGTTTTTTTCTAGTTTCATCATCAACATTTGATTTGTCGGGGATTGAGCTTTATTTGTTTTCCATTTGCAATGATTTTAATCTAGTTAATGACTCAGGTTACATGTTTAAAAAGTTAATGTCGTTAGACATCTTGTCATTCTAAAAATAAAGATTGATTTTGTGATTATCTTAAATTTATTTTCTATAAGTTTATTCTAGTCTTATTACTTGAGTCACAAGTTTTCAAATGATTTTTGAATAGAATTTTTTTTTTCTAAAAAAAACTATTTTGTTTGTATTTGATTTTTAAAGATATTATTTTAATTCATTCATTTTTTTTGTTTTATACAAATGAGCTTAATTTTTCAAAATAAAAAATATTTATTTTTAAATAATATTTCTTGTATGTTCGGCCTAGCATAATATTTTTTAGGACATGAGTTTATTCAATCAGTTTTATTTATGTTTATATTTCTATTATCATTTATTTTTTTAAATAAACAAGTTCAGTAAACACAATCAGATAAATATTTTATTTTATGTTATTAAATATCTTGATATACATTCATTTCTTAATTTTACCAATTTCTCTTTTAGTTATTGTTGATAATTTTTTTTGTTTATTTATATTAATGATTATTGATCTATTTCATTAGATATTTGAATAAATCTTTTTTTATTTTAACTTTGAATTTCTTTATGTAAAAAAACACTTCGAAATAGCTTGTATACCCAATATTGTTTTTTGGAAAAACATTTACAACCCGCTAGGTTAAATAGCAAGTAGTTTTATAATCGATGTTGAGATTAGTTTTAAAATTAATCTTTTTATAAATTTATTTAGAATTTGAGTTTTTTTTTATATAATTTTAAAGTGTAATTTTTAGGTAGTGTTTGAAATTGTAGTAGCGATTGTTTTTCAAAGTGTTTTTTACTTGAAAATTTATTAAAATAATAATTTTTTATTTTTAAAATTTATTTTTAATATCATCACATTAAAACAATTTAAATTTATAAAAAAATTAATAATTTTTTTTTAATATTTAAACACAAAACAAACACACTTTTAGGAATCAAAAAAAATTATAACTTTCTATTTGTCTAGCACAACGACATTGGCCTCGAGCATCAAATGAACGTGACATCCAATCACATCATTCACATTGGGACCATTCCTAATGTGAAGCTGAGAAAAAACAGAGCCATGAAAATGGAAGCTCGATCAAGGTAAAGTACCATTACGTTTCTCTTTAGGACAGCAACAGCTACTGTACAAATCGTTTCTCTTTAGGCAACAAGCTACTTTTTGAAGAAAAGACAGAATCTGACAAGGAAAGCTAGGAATTGCAGTTAAAACTCTTGTTTGTTTTAAATTTATTATTTTATTTAAAATTATTTTAATATATTGATATTAAAACAAAATTTATAAAATAAAAAAAAATTTCCAAACAAAATCTATATAATTTGTATGATCCACATTTATCACCATCACAAGCAAATAGAAAGTAAAAACAATGATTTATTTGATTCACTTTAAGATATATGGTGTATATATGGTGTATATTGGCTCACAAATATCAAGTTTTTTTTTTTTTTTTTTTAATGTTCGATGATATTCTTGAATTGGTTTTAGTTTCTAGTTTCTACTTCTCAAATTACTTTTCACATGTTAAAATATTAAATTGCTAATTTTTATATATTTTTAAATTATTTTGATATACTAATATCATTTTGATAAACTTTTAATTAAAAAATATTTTTAAAAAACATCTTGCACTGTATTACCAAACACACACTAATTACATCAAAATTAAAGTATTTATAAGATTTTACTTATAGCAAGTATGAGTTTTGAATCTACATTTTATTAACTATTATATTAATCCATTGATACCGGATAATTTGAATTATATTTGATATAACTTTTATAAGTTAATTTAAATTGTGTATTTAGATTTTGAATAAAAAAATTATAAATATATTTGATTAATAGTAATTTTTGACTTGAATAAAAAAGATAGTTAAAAGACTCAAATTTTTATTTTATAAAATTTTAACTCATTTTTTCTAACTTTTACTACCTTCAATTCTTTTTTAAAATTATTTTGAGTTCATTTTTCTATTAAATATATTTTTATTAGAAGCTATTTAGTTATGATTGAAAAGTTATTTTTATTATTATCGTCATAAACACTCTTAGTAATTAAATTGTTTGATATAATTTATGGTAATTAATTTTTAAAGTATTTTTTTAAAATAAATTAAAATAATATATATTTTTAAAAATTTTATTTTTAATATCAACACATAAAAAACAATATAAAAACATAAAAAAAAAATTCAAATTTTATTTCAATGTTTAAAAAATCGAAATGTGGGCTATGAAATCACTACATTATTGATCATTTTCGCATATAATAAAATTATCCAAGAAAACATGTCAACACATGAGGGGTTACTGCAATATGATTGGTGCATCTGATCTAGAAACGAGACACTCGACAAGTGGTGGTAAAAGAATGACATCACAAGGGAGAGATTCTCTCTCTCTCTCTGTCATAACCCGCTTACTCACTTCATTCTTTCTGATCATCATAGATAAGCCTGACAATAATTCTCTCACTGACATTAACACCAGGAAAGAACCTTTCTTTTCTTATAATCTTTTTCTTCATCTTTTAAGCTTTCTTTCAGTCATATCTCTATGTATTGCTTTTATCATTTTTTTCATATATTTTTTTTTGTAGTTTTTTCATTTTCTTGAATTCATTCTTGGGTTTTTTTTAAGAGAAGTTTTTTTAAAGGCTTTGTTTCTTTTTCCATTTTTAGTAAACCCTAACGTTTTCTTGTTCGTTTCTCGAGAAAATTCAGTTTCTTGCACCCTTTCTTTAATTTCTCAAAGAACGATAAAACTAAAAAACTACTGTTGGTGGAAAAAGAATGTTGATGTTCTTGATTCTTTTTTATTTTCCTACAGTTTCTTGGGAACCAAACATACCCTTTTTTGTTTATTGCGCGTTTGTTGCTATCATGTTCAATAAATAAGGCAGTGCTAGTTGAATTTGACTTTTCTTTCCTTTTTTGTTTTATTAATAACCCAACTCTCAATTTCCTTGCCTTTGACATTTTCTTTTTCTTTTTAATATTTTTTGAATAGATTATTTCTGTGTAGATAGGACTTCTTCTTGTTCTTTTTCTTTCTAAGTTATACACTTTGCATGCCGTGACATTATTCAAAAATGGAAATGAATAATTTCTTCTCTGATATTCAGTGAAAGTAGCATCTGTATCCAATTAGAGTCTTAATTATATATTCTTGTGCTTTCTATTTGGTACTGAATCAATCACTAATCTGGAATTTATTGATTATCAATACTCTTGATCCTGTTATCATTGCGGTATTTATTCACTAATTATTCATTTTTTTAATAATTTATATTCACTAATTATACAGTTTTTTTGGTAATCTTTACTCTTATGTTTTGAATGATTGTATTTGAAGGCCAACTTTTGATTTTGTTATCATTGATTAACCACCATGATTGTTTTTTCATTTGTATTCACTAATAAAGTTTGTTTTTTTTTTTTATTTGCATTCACTAATTTTTCTTGACTCTGTGGTGTTCAGAGGCTTGAGCCGGAGAAGAAAAGGATAATCTATGGAGGGCGGCGCAGGAAGAGGTTTGGAATGCCAGAAGACTATGGATGGGAAGGTGAATAACGGGAATAGTTCAGAGAAGGCTATTCCTTCTTGTTGCTTGAAGGCTAAGGCATCTGCCCCTGAGCTTGATGCAAAATGCCACTCTACAGTTGTTTCTGGGTGGTTCTCAGAATCTCATTCTTGCTCTGGTCATTATCTTTTTTTTTTTTATTATTTCTGTTTTTGATTTTGGGAATTTTGGTTTTTGTTGGTTGCTACTATTGCTAACACTCCTTTTCCCTTGTTATTATAGGTAAAGCTAGCAAAAGGGTTTACTTCAACAACCCCATGTGGCCCGGTATGCTTCACTCCTTTACGGAATTTCCATTTAATGCAATACTATCTCCACTTGTTGACCCTGTATACGCTTATCTGGGATTGTGTTTTTACTGATGATAGTAAATAACTTGCAACTTCAAATTATTTGTATCGAATTCTGCAGTTTTTGAGGTGAATAGTAATCTCCAAGTGTTTTCCGTGATTCTTTTAATTGCTGAAGTTAATTTAAAAACATTGCACGACAGAGGAGAACCTTGGGAAATAATATTAGGGACAGAGGATGCCAGAGGTTCAACCTGCCATCTTTTAGCTTCCACAATAGAGTTCTTTTAATTTTTTGCTTACTTCTTCTTCTTCTTTTTAATTTTCTCTTATGCAGCAAATCTCGTCCTATATAGAATGTATCAGCAATTAAAATTTTAATTTCTCTTCAGATGTTGTTTGGGGCATCCTTTTTCAGGAGAAGCACACACATTGGAAGTGAAAGAGATTTTTTACCAGGGAAAGTCAGAGTACCAAGAGATCCTGGTTTTTGAGGTTTGGCCACCTCTCTTTATGAAGTCTACCTACATTTGATGCATCTGTGTAGTTTGTATATGACATGGCTGATACAGAGTTGTTTCTTCTCAGTCAACATCATTTGGGAAAGTGCTTGTTCTTGATGGTATTGTTCAATTGACTGAGAAAGATGAATGTGCATACCAGGAGATGATCACTCATCTTCCCCTTTGTTCGATTCCATCTCCCAAAACTGTATGAACCAGTGCTAATAATTTCACCCTCTTGTATTTTATTTACTGCCAGAAGTGATTGGTTAGGCAACATTCATGTTTTTCCCCCGCCAAATACCTGTTCGTTGGAACTCTAGGAGGAAATTTTGAAATGGAAGATGAACATTACTTCTCTTTTTTTCTCACAGTTATACTTGTCAATGAGTTATGAAAACTTCCATTCCAAAGAAAGAACTATTATTACCTTTCTTTCTGAAATAGTAAATTAAAGCAAGAAAAGCACGAGAAAATGATAGTAGAATGAAACTTGAGTTTAAGATAAGCTTGAGTCTTCAATCTGAAATTCATGAGATGTCATGCAATAGTGTTTCCACTACCCTTGTATGAATCCTGATATGATGCCGTAGTACTCTGTGTAGTTGTAGCAAAAGAGTCATTTACCTTGCTACAGTTTTTGTATTTCCTCGTTAGAACTTCATGGATATGTTTCCCCATAGCCATGCAGCTAAAAATTGACTGGTTGCTTTTCCTTGGAAACAGCATTTTCATGTTTTATGTCTTGATGTCTTTTGAACTTGTTGTATTTAATTTCATTTTCATGTTTGGTTCATACTCACTTCATGCAACGCCTAACGCAGGTTTTGGTGGTTGGTGGTGGTGATGGTGGAGTTCTTGAGGAACTTTCTCGCCATAGTTCTGTGGACCTTATTGATATATGTGAAATAGATCAGATGGTTATAGATGTAAGCGATGATTTGGTGAAACACTTCATGTATCACAAGCTATGTGCTTCTCCATCTAACTCCTTCAATTTACTGTAGGTGTCTAAGAAGTTTTTTCCACAATTATCTGTTGGGTTTGAGGATCCTCGTGTCCGACTTCATGTAGGTGATGGTATGTTCAAACATTTTTTTTTCATGTTCCTTTTTCTACACTTTTCCTTGGGTTATATAAAGACTTCATTATTTGTGCATGAATTTTCCTTGGGTTAATTGAAGCGAATTGCAGTTATCTTCCTAGCTGATCTCACTTCTGAAATCTTTACAGCTGTAGAGTTTCTCCGGTCAGCTCCTGAAGGGAAGGACGATGCCATTATTGTTGATTCGTTAGACCCTATAGGTATGTTCTAGAATATGAATAAGTGGTGCTTTCTTTATTTTCTCTCTTTCTCCTTGCGCACCTGTCTTTGTCCTATTTATAAGGTTGAGTGGTTAACACCAGAGGGAAAATCAGGATACCTGGCCAGTAACTTATTGAGGTAGAATCATGTTTTGGAACCACGGAACTGTGCAAATGAATGAACTTGTTGTAACTTCTGGTTTCTAGTTGTTTATATTTGGAGGATATTCTCAACGTAAGTGTTGGTTTGATTTGATTGAAAATTTTTGCTAGAAACTGTCCTTTGAGTTTGAGAAATAATTTTTTGGTTCTAGAGTTTCCTAATTTGCCTTTTACAGGTCAGAACTGAAGTATTTGAAAACTTGGTTTCTGTGATCTTCATAGAAACTTCTGTAGTTTTAAGCCTTGTAGCATTTAGGAATGTTGCTCATGAGATTTTTCTTCATGATTAAGGTCCTGCTCAAGAGCTTGTAGAAAAGCCATTTTTCGAGTCAATAGCTAGAGCATTAAGGCCTGGTGGTGTGCTCTGTAACATGGCAGAAAGTATGTGGCTACATACACATCTTATTCGGGATATGATCTGTATATGCTGTGAAACATTCAAGGGTTCTGTCCGTTATGCCTGGGCAAGTGTTCCAACATATCCAAGGTAATGATGAGCTCTATTTCTTTTCATACTTGTTCTTGGTTTTTTCGTCTCATAAATATTTTTCTAACAATTGTGGGACCAGTGGATACTTAAATCATGCCCACTTGAAGTATAGTTCTGCAATCACACCCTTTGTTGTTTATGTTCAATGCTGAATAATTTCAACATGAAGTTGAGATTTTGGTTTTTATTAATGTTAGTGAATTCTCTATCTGAGTATGAACTGATTCTTACACGTCTCTTTTGTTATCTGACATGCAGCGGTGTGATCGGCTTTGTCCTATGCTCAACAGAGGGCCCGCCTGTTGATTTCTTGAATCCTGTCAATCCTATCGAGAAGTTAGAAGGAGCTACCAAGCATAAAAGAGAACTCAAGTACTATAATTCTGAGGTAATAGCTCCGTTTTAAAGTTTGAAATTCAAGTACATGTCATCTCCTTGCTTCTTCATATCTCTAATGCTCAGAGGTTCATTAGGTGAATGTGATGGTTGCTGATGAGCAATGTCTTGAATTTTGTGCACTGTTGAATTGCTCCAATCTGGACTTGTCTTCATATCTCTAATGTTCATAGCTTCATTTGGTAGAAATGCTTCTTGCTTGGTCAAAATTCAACTTTATCTGCTCATGGTTTCATTTCCCTACTGTGGTCTATTTCCTTTGGAAGGATGGTTAAAAATGTAGACATGAGCACAGCTTTTTGCTGTAGCTGGATAGGAGATAAGCAGTACCTGCAAGAGTTGATTTCTCATGGCCAATTTGGGATTTGCAAAAACCCCATATTTTTATTTTTCTTATGTTGCATCATGGAAATGAGATTCTGTCTTGGAATCTCTATTACATTGATGGTAACTGCATTTCACGGAGTTTCTCATCTTTAATATTGTCCGTGATGTTTTCTGGACAGGTTCACTCAGCTGCCTTTGCATTGCCAAGATTTTTGAAGAGAGAGGTGAGCTTACTCCAAGACCAAGGGAGGTGAGCTTACTCCATGATCCCCATCAAAAGGAGACCACACTCCGTAGTTATTTTGTGGCTTTGGCCTTTGGACATTATAGGATATTTAACACAAGTTACTGAACTCAGGTAATTAGACGCTGCAAATTCATCCAAATTCTTTTAAATGGTTAAGATAATTGTATCAGCGGAATCAGGTAACAGAGAAGAGGACTTTGATTCATCAGTTAGTTCTTGCATCTCTCACGGCCATTTCTTCGAGAGAGGCATTTCTGGGCTTTTCAAGTGCTAAAGATACGACACTAATCTGTTTTGATACAACATAACTTACAAAACTGTTTAAATAGGTGCTATTATGTCATAATTAATTAAAACCAAATCAAATTAAAATTTTGAAACCTAACAAAAAAAAAAGAACTAGAAAAATAAATAATAATCTTAAAAAAACAACTTCTGAGCCTCATGCCTCGTGTAGATTTCAAAAACGAGCTTAAATGTTACATTTAGCCGATCCTTTAATTATCGGATTAAAAATAATATAAATGAAAACAATACTAGAAAAACAACACCATTCTATTGAATAGGATTATTATACAAAAACACCATCATATGCTGAATAGGATTATTATACAAAAACACCATCATATAATGATAGTAGACATGGCATGCTAATTGTGCATGTTTATGTCATGATGATGTCATCATGATTCGGGTTATATAGGAGAGTCAGGTCGGGTCAATTCATTTAGGAGAAGAAAACATGTAGGGCGTGTTGGTGCGTGTGGGCAGCCTCTCTCCTTGATGTGTTATGGTGCATGCTGTCATGTATCATGTCAGAATTTTGTGTCGTTTTCATTGGTGTGTTTTTCTCAATCTCCTCTGCATAATGATGGTATGTCCAAAACATCATTTGAATTATTTTTATTTTTGAACAAAAATCAAATACTACGTAATACAAAATTATGCTCTGATATTAGTTGTTGTTGTTGGGGGAACCGATGGTATTTATGATCAATGCTCATTAAAGGCTGAGTATGCATAACACAATATTTAACAACGTGGTGAGTCATTCTTATAAAATCTCTTTTGGCTTTTTATAATGGTTGTGTGGATTGGATGATCAAGTTATTACGAGATTCGCATGAATCCTTCTAAACTGCATTTTGACATACTTGGGTTACCGGCAAAGAAAATGGCAATAGGAAGTCAACTGAAGGTGGGACACCATAGTAATTCTTTCTACAAGATCTACATAATGCAGGTCTTCCTCCCCCATCTTGGAGTAATTGATACCAAATGCAAATCACAACTCTCGTGAAGATTTCTTTTGCCTCAGTTTTGAAAAAACAAAAATTGTTCCTCGAGTAAGGTCATTTGGAATTGTATTCCAAATAGTTTTTTT
>Ga0307514_10005139_pt1 | contig 11818 bp, 7 predicted proteins | sample 16_EM_MG_FD_203088 | JGI IMG/M metagenome (GOLD analysis project Ga0307514, IMG submission 203088) | Populus trichocarpa ectomycorrhiza microbial communities from riparian zone in the Pacific Northwest, United States - 16_EM | ecosystem: Host-associated > Plants > Roots > Unclassified | place...
GTTGGGGACACCATGGCCAGATGAGCAAATTATTGAACAATTAGTGGAAAGGGCAGCTGGGCTGTTTATCTATGCTGCAACAACCCTTCGATTTATTCAAGACGGCATAGATGGTCCTGAAGAACAACTCTCTTTAATTCTGAGTGCAACGAAGTCATCCCTGTTGGCAACCGAGCATCTTGATGGCATCTATGCAACACTCCTTCAGCACTCAGTTCTTGGAAAGCGGGGTTCCCAAGAGTGTGAACAACTAGCAGGACGATTTCGACAGGTGGTTGGATCGATAGTAGTAATGTTTAATACTCTGCCAGCTAGGAACCTAGCACAGCTGCTTCAAATACCATTGAAGTCGGTTTTAGGGACTTTGGACTGTTTGCGCTCTGTTCTAGATATCCCAGAAAACGAAATCCAGCCTGTCCGATTGTTTCACCTATCCTTCCGTGATTTCCTACAGAATTCTCAGAGATGCAGTGATTCTCGATTCCAGATCGATGAGAAAGAGAGACATAACAGTCTATTTCAAAAATGTATGTCGCATATATCACAGCTTCAGGAAAATATCTGTGATCTTTGGGGGCCAGGAGTTTTGAATACTGAGATTCCCAATGACACGATTCAAAAAAGTATCCCACCACACGTTCAATATGCATGCCGTTACTGGCTCGATCACTGGCGACTTGGGAACCCAATGGCAGTGGAGGAAGACATCAAGTCTATATGGCAATTTCTTAAACAACACTTGCTTCGTTGGTTGGAGGGACTTAGCTTGATTGGAGAGGTATCAAATGGAGCTCAAATGATAATAGCTCTAGAGGAAATACTATCTGTAAGTTGCAATGCTTTTTAGTTTATGCAGAGAATAGTATTGACCTGAAAACAGGTACAAGTGGAGGGCTATGATTCAGCATTACTAGAACTTGCATATGATGCCAAACGGTTTGTATTGTACATGAGGTCAATTATTGAAATAGCACCTCTTCAGGTATACTATTCAGGACTTTTATTTGCTCCACGATCAAGTCTGGTTCGGGTGGGATACTTAAAAAATATCCCTTGGGTTACCATGGAACCCCAAGTGGCGGGTGTGTGGAGCTCATTGATACAGACGCTAGAAGGCCATACCAGTTTTGTCAAATCGGCTGTGTTTTCACCTGATGGAACACTTGTTGCCTCTGCATCCAACGACAAAACGGTCAGATTATGGAATACACCAATAGGAAAACAATGTGGAGTTTTGGAAGGTCATACTAATCGCGTCAATTCAGCTGTGTTTTCAATTGATGGAAAGCTTATTGCCTCTGCATCCCAGGACAAAACGGTCAGATTATGGGATATATCAGCAGGAAAGCAATGTAGGGTTTTGCAAGGTCACACCGATGAGGTCAATTCAGCTGTATTTTCACCCGATGGAAAGCTTATTGCCTCTGCATCCCAGGACAAAACGGTCAGATTATGGGATATATCAGCAGGAAAGCAATATAGGGTTTTGGAAGGCCATGCCCATGATGTCAAATCGGCTGTGTTTTCACCTGATGGAAAACTTGTTGCCTCTGCATCTTGGGACAAAACGGTCCGATTATGGAATACATCAACAGGAAAGCAATGTGGGGTTTTGGAAGGTCATACCAATCTAGTCAATTCGGCGGTGTTTTCACCCGATGGAAAGCTTGTTGCCTCTGCATCCAAAGACAAAACGGTCAGATTATGGGATGCATCAACAGGAGAGCAATGTGGAGTTTTGGAAGGTCATACTGGTTGGGTCTATTCGGCTGTATTTTCACCCAATGGGAAGCTTGTTGCCTCTGCATCCAACGACGAAACGGTGAGATTATGGGATACATCTATAGGAAAGCAATGTCGAGTTTTGGAAGGTCATACTCATCTTGTCGCCTCAGCTGTATTTTCACTCGATGGAAGGCTTGTTGCCTCTGCATCCCTGGACAATACGGTCAGATTATGGGATACATCAACAGCGAAGCCATGTGGAGTTTTGGAAGGTCATACCGATCTTGTCCATCCGGCTGTGTTTTCACCTGATGGAAAGCTTGTTGCCTCTGCATCCTTTGACAACACGGTCAGGTTATGGGATACATCAACAGGGGAGCAATGTGGAGTTTTGAAAGGTCACACCCACCGGGTCAATTCGGCTCTGTTTTCACCAAATGAGAAGCTTGTTGCCTCTGCATCCAACGACAAAACGATCAGATTATGGAATACATCAATAGGAAAACAATGTGGAGTTTTGGAAGGTCATACGAATCGCGTCAATTCAGCTGTGTTTTCACCCAATGGAAAGTTTGTTGTCTCTGCATCCGATGACAACACGGTCAGATTATGGGATACATCAACAGGAAAAGAATGTGGGGTTTTGGAAGGTCATACCTGGTATGTCAAATCGGCTGCGTTTTCACCTGATGGAAAACTTGTTGCCTCCGCATCCCTGGACAAAACAGTCAGATTATGGGATACATCAACAGGAAAGCAATGTGGTCTTTTGGAGGGTCATACCAGTCATGTCAATTCGGTTGTGTTTTCACCCAATGGAAAGCTTGTTGCCTCTACATCCCTGGACAAAACGGTCCGATTATGGGATACATCAACAGGAAAGCAATGTGGAGTTTTGGAAGGTCATACCTGGGATGTTAATTCGGCTGTGTTTTCACCTGATGGAGAGCTCGTTGCCTCTTCATCCTCCAACCAAACGGTCAGATTATGGGATACTACAAAAAAAACCACCATAGAAATCACAGAAACTCCTGACAGAATCAAGATTATGAAGTTTTCTAATGACGGAATGCATCTACACACGGGTCACGGCGTATTGCAACTCAAGTCATCTCTTCACAGCGGCGGCAATCGAGAACTAGCACCTCCGTTAACTCATTCCCTGTATGTTACCAATGAATGGATCACATGCAACATGAAGAAATTGCTCTGGCTTCCTGTTGACTACCGCCTATCCTGCTCTACAGTAAATGACACTGCCAACCTTCTTGTCATTGGATCTGACTCCGGTAGAGTTACTTTCATATCTTTTGATTTTACCGCTCTCCCGGCTGCGTATCTCGAGCCATCTGTTTCTGCCACAGCAGGTAAGAGCTTCCTTGGACTTGTTGGCTATTAAAAGCTTTGATGAACTAATTCACTGGTTGGTATATTTCAGGCGCAAGCTAAATCTATGGAACCGCAGTTTGTGTACTGTAGGCCAGGCATTGGATGTTGGTGTGTTTTTGTGTGGTGATTTGTATATGAGCAGCGGGGTTATCCAACTGCTCACCTAGGGGAGAATAAGTTCTCAGTTTGACTTTGGGGGATGCCGAGTAATTCTCAAGACGGCATATTGGATCTTCCTGTACATTATTGATACTCAAAAATCTCGGGGTCGCATAGGAGCAAGTGATGTCGGGTGAAATTTACAGCGCCATATATAGTGAAATTCACAGCCCGCCAGGCCGTCACATATGATGGAATTTATTTATAGCTTGCCAGATTTTTTCAAACAACTGACGTTTTTCCTAATAAAAATATAAAATATCAAAAACGAGTTACCCCGGTTTCAAAGAAGGGAGGAGGCCCAGGCTTCTTCTACCTTGAGAGCGAATCATCACTACTGGAGCTTTCACTCCGCAACCAGAGCTACCAAGTATTTACCTCTACCTAGAATCGAACTGGATAGAGTCCGTAAAGTACAGAACTTATCACTGTGACGGGGGCTCATATGGGTCATTTTTTTTTTTTGAGTCTATACGTTAGGCATATGGGCAACAGATTCCAACCGGTCCCACTATAAAAGATGCCACGTGCCCGAGAGGGGTAAAGACAGAAGTACGGGGTTGAATGTAGTGAACCCGTCTTCTTTCTGCTAAAGCTCGATAATATTGCAACATGCCCCTTCACTGCCGATATGGACGTACTGCCTTAGAGAAATGGCAGATATGTCAAGCTCGACAGGTTCAAGGACAACGGCCTGGAGAGGTGGCATTGGACGAATTCTGTAAGCTTTTTCTAAACTCCGACGCAAATATGGTAGCTTCCTTGTTACTCGATATAATACCAATCCTGAGGCTATGATAGTTTGGAAATTCAATGTACTTGAGGCAATCAATCTTGCGGTAGAAGCATGGGATGAGATACATTTTTCATTGTTGGCAAAAGACGGCCAGATGTTGTTGCATACGATGTCGGAAAGAAAGTCAAATTTCAGTTGCTAGTCTACATGATGAAGACTTAACAACAGTTCCAACTGGCCCTCATACCATTGAAATGTCAGCGCAGGTGAAGGCATATATGGATGCTGGTCTGACTTCCCTTGCTGGGTTAAATAATGGCCTTGAATCTCTATATGATGAACATATACAAGACCCTCCACCACTACCACCCATTGTTTCAGGTACTAACTACTACGAAAACTTCAAGAACTCGGACATTATTTTCAATCACTGCCAGTCGCTCCCCTCCCTCCAGTCCCCAGTTCAGCTGAAATCAACATCACCCTTGCAAAGTCACTTGCCTATGCGGTCCCTACGTCAATATGGAGAGGTACACGAGAATCAAGACACGCTCGACAATTGGTTGCCACTTTCTTAGTTTTTCATTTTGTACACCACTAGTATTTGGCACGGCATTCCTTCACTCTCGTTATACCGATTACTTCTATAGCCAGGGTACTTTACCTGCAGGAACAGTCTGACAAATCCCTTCCGGTTTTCACTATGTCGATAGCCAGGTGTGCCTGTAGTTAACCATAAACTAAAAGCCACGAGTAGAATTAACCATCCTATACATGGGCACTATATACTTCTAGAATTTGGTAGGCATGCTCAACACCCTCCAGCTGCCAAGTATGATCTTCATAGCTGCTCGGTAGGCTCCATTCACTCTCGAGGGTATCGTAGGTAGACTTGCTATAAATATGAATAGCTGAGATTTATTACCAATACTTGACCTAATAAATGTATGTGCTCTCTATCCCTGATGCTATATTAAACTTGACCTTCGGAAGCTATCATCAATGTCTACAGAGCTCTAATTATTCCTTACACGACAAACGGTCCTACATTAATTGGAACTCAAAATAATTAATTATCTCAGAAAGTGACCGTGAGAAGAAGCCTATTGCAATAGAGCTGGAATACAGCTGAGCCTACCTTGCAGCTATAGAAGGTCATAATTGGAAGCTGCGTTGAACATGCCTACATAAGCACCAAATTATAGAAATATAGTGTCCATGGGAGAGCCTATAGGATGGTTAGTTCTACTCGCGGCTTTTAGTTATGGTTAACTAGAAAATATGGCTTGTGAGTTTATTTCTGCTACGGTAACTTGTGATAGAACCACCCCAATGGATAGTCTATGATGGCAGTCTATGATGGCAGGCTTTACGGAATAAATAGAACACTGGTTTTATCAGGTTATGAGCCCGGGACCGGAAATCCTAGGGTCCGAACCCACTAACCCTTGGCTGGTTACCGTCTGTAACCTAGTACATACCAATCAGGCAATGGTGAAACGACCAGGGTGGCGATATATGAACAATACCTCCGATGATATTGAGCTAAAGTAACGGATATATCACCTATTGAATATGCTCTACAAGATGTGCATATAGAATATACCAGATGGCCTCAATAAGCATCTATATACATCTACAATATTTTTGAGGCACCCCTGCGATGTTCACCCTCTGTCTATGCCAATATTGGCCACTACTAACCTCTCGATGTTAGAGGTGGCAGTGAAAGGTGTCATTAGTGGAGCCTAGCGATGGTAGCTTTATGGTAGGCAGATCTGATAGAGTATCAGCAGTTCACTCTTTTTTTTTAAATATCCGTACTAAGTAACTTTATACCCCTAGGTCAGCTTGCTCCATGCAGGGACCTTCCTTAGGGCCTGAAATTGAGTTATACGTTCTGCGATACCTCTTATACCTTCTGTGAGTTGCCTTGAGGCTCGTGTTGGTGCCCCTTTGGGTGAGAATGGAAAAAAGGATCAGACGTTGATGATGGCAAAGAGTGTAACAAGTTGGTATCTGAAGAAACAAATGGAACTGATGATCACGGTCAATGTCTTAACATATGATATTAGGAGCGCAAGGCGCAAGGGTATTATATTAAGGCTATATATTATTGCAGTCGTGAAGGATGCATCTGTGGTGAATGTAGATGGAGGGCAGGGAAATGGATTGTTGGTGATCACGTAGTTAAGAAGATGAGAGTAGTTGAGTATGCAATTGACTTACGTAAGTTTGAGTGAGACTGGAAATGGAATCTGCCTTATGGCAGAGGCTGCAGCTTGAGGTGGTTTGGATGCGTTTATATTCACAGTATTAGATACGAATACGAGTGTGGCGGTCAGTATGGGATCCGGAGCGGGAACTCCCTCTTGCAATTGCCATACCAGTAATACCAGTATCAATTAATTATGTTGAGAAGTGCAGGAAAACGCAGAGCACTGAGTGTGCTGGAAACGCATGAGATATGCACAAGCAGCTGGAGTCTGAACATGCAAGGAAGAAGCTTAGTGACTTTGGTAAGAATTTCATTGATGACGAGAGGTAATTACATAGATGCGAGTCCTATGTACCGCATCCACTGAGGATCCTGTATAGCAAGGGATCCTGTATAGCAAGGGGCCGGTAAAGCAAGGTCCGTTATAGCTGTATATAGTAGCGAAAAGTGAGGCACACCCCCGAAATAAATTGGTCTGGGAGTGTACTGTAAATCTCAGTAAGGTGTGAACGGTAGCTTCCGGAGTTACTCAGGGTTAATATCGGTCATGTGATGTGAGATGAAAGCAAAGGAGAGCATTGGCCACGGCCACTCTTGCATGAATAGTATTGTTCCATTATTTCGCACAATAGATTTACCCTTGCCACTGCCATAGATGCGGGGAACCTGAATATCAAACAACACAACACACACAACACACAACTCAACGACACACAACTCAACACAACACAACACAACGACAACAACATCCCTTTGATCGTGATAATTACATATAAAATCATGGCCGAAGTACTAGGTGCGGTCGCAAGTGCGGTGGCTGTGGTTGAAGCTGCTGGCAAGGTCTGGTCGACTAGCTGGAAATATTATCAGGTAAGAATCCCCCCTACGCAATTGGAGCCGCAATCAGTAATAAATAATTTTATATGGGGTTAGGATGCTAAGAATGCCCAATCCGAGATGAATGATCTTATGAATAGCATTATGGCTCTCCAAACTGCATATCAGCAAGTTAAAAAGTTGGCGGAAGGTCCTGGTGCCACCAGGCTGATTGCATTGAAGCCACTCCTCGAAAGTAGCTCGTTGGAACTTGAAAGGGAGTTTAACCGAATTCTTCAGGTTTTACAGCCAGGGCTGGGGCAAAAGGCGAGGAGAAAAGTGCTGAGACAGAGGCTGAAGTGGCCATTTCAAAAGGCGGATGTAGGACAAATTCTTCAGTTACTTGAGCGGCATAAATCCGCTTTGATTTTTGCCATGAATTCTGACCAGATGTAAGAGCCTATCTACTTCTTCCTCGTACCTCGACTGAAGCCATAATACTAATATCTAAGGACTACCATTACTAGGACGGCTGTTATTCGAATTGACAATCGAGTTGAGGAAAGTGACCACTACTGATCCGTGCCAGTACCACATAAAATAATACAGTACTAGTACTAATTGATGGTAGTTATACAGTCACAACACCAAAGCACAAATATTGCAAAGTTACCATACGCTGAAGGTGCTGCCCATAACGACTGGCTCCGCCAACATGATGACCATTGTTTGCAAGACACGCGAGTAGAGCTGCGTAAGCAGATTATGGACTGGTGTGACAACCCGAACAGCAAATGCATCTTCTGGCTGAACGGAATGGCTGGGACTGGGAAATCCACTATTTCTCGCACAATTGCTCGAGAGCTTGCAGAAAAGAAAAGACTTGCAGCAAGTTTCTTTTTTACCCGAGGCAAAAAGGATATCAGTCATTCTCGCATGTTCTTCACTACGATTGCCGCCCAGCTTGCCAATAGTCTACCAGTTCTCCGGACATTCATCTCAGACGCCATCGACAGCAATCCTGACATCCTTAAGCAAGGATTACGGGAACAATGGAACGAACTCATTCTTAATCCTTTAAAGAATGCCCCTACTCAATCAATTCAACTGGTTGTAGTAATTGACGCACTAGATGAATGTGACAGCATGCAAGATATCCAATTAATCCTCCAACTGCTGGAAGAGGCCAAAGACCTCGAGACAGTTCGGATCAAGATTTTCCTGACAAGCAGACCAGAAATCCCCATCTTTGATGGATTTCGTCAGTTGTCTGGTGAGGCGTATCAAGATTTTATACTTCATAATATCCCTCTTGATACAGTTAATGCAGATATATGTACTTTCTTTCGGAAAAAGTTGTCGCCACTGAAAGTCAAACATGGGTTGGGGACACCATGGCCAGATGAGCAAATTATTGAACAATTGGTGGAAAGGGCAGCTGGACTATTTATCTATGCTGCAACAACCTTTCGATTTATTCAAGACGGCATAGATGGTCCTGAAGAACAACTCTCTTTAGTTCTAAGCGCAACGAAGTCATCCCTGTCGGCAACCGAGCATCTTGATGGCATATATACAGCACTCCTCCAGCACTCCGTCCTTGGAAAGCGGGGTCCTCAAGAGTGTGAACAACTAGCAGGACGATTTCGGCAAGTGGTTGGATCCATAGTAGTAATGTTTAATACTCTGCCAGCTAGAAATCTAGCACAGCTGCTTCAAATCCCACTCAAAAGGGTTTCAGGGACTTTGGACTCTTTGCGCTCTGTTCTAGATGTCCCAGAAAACGAATGCCAGCCTGTCCGATTATTTCACCTATCCTTCCGTGATTTCCTACAGGATTCCCAGAGGTGCAGTGATGCTCGATTCCACATAGATGAGAAAGAGAGACATACCAGCCTATTTCAGAAATGTATGTCGCATATATCTCAGCTTCAGGAAAATATATGCGGTCTTTGGGGGCCAGGAGTTTTGATTACCGAGATTCCCAATGACACGATACAAAAAAGTATTCCACCATACGTTCAATATGCATGCCGTTACTGGCTCGATCATTGGCGACTTGGGAATCCAGTGGAGGAAGACATCAAGACCATTCGGCAATTTCTTCAACAATACTTGCTTCATTGGTTGGAGGGACTTAGCTTGATTGGAGAGGTATCAAATGGAGCTCAGATAATAATCACTCTAGAGGAAATACTATCTGTAAGTTACAATGCTTATTAAATTATACAGAGAATAGTATTGACCCGAAAACAGGTACAAGTGGAGGACCATGATCCAGCATTATTAGAACTTGCATATGATGCCAAACGATTTGTATTGTACATGAGATCAATTATTGAAATAGCTCCTCTTCAAGTGTACTATTCAGGACTTTTGTTTGCTCCACGATCAAGCCTGGTCCGGGTGGGATACTTAAAAGATATCCCTTGGGTTACCATGGAACCCCAAGTGGCAGATGTGTGGAGCTCATTGATACAAACGCTAGAAGGCCATACCTGCTCTGTCAATTCCGTTGTGTTTTCACCTGATGGAAAGCTTGTTGCCTCTGCATCCAGGGACAAAACGGTCAGATTATGGCATACATCCACAGGAAAGCAGTGTGGAGTTTTGGAAGGTCATACCCATGAGGTCAATTCGGCTGTGTTTTCACCTGATGGAAAGCTTATTGTCTCTGCATCCGGTGACGCAACGGTCAGATTATGGGATACATCAACAGCAAAGCAATGTGGAGTTTTGGAAGGTCATGCCAATTATGTCAAATCGGCTGTATTTTCACCCGATGGAAAACTTGTTGCCTCTGCATCCTGGGACAAAACGGTCCGATTATGGGATACATCAACAGGAAAGGAATGTGGAGCTTTAGAAGGTCATACCCATGAGGTCAATTCAACTGCTTTTTCACCTGATGGAAAGCTTGTTGCCTCGGCATCCTCGGACAAAACGGTCAGATTATGGGATACATCAACAGGAAAGGAATGTGGAGTTTTGGAAGGTCATACCCGTGGAGTCAATTCGGCTGTGTTTTCACCCAATAGAAAGCTTGTTGCCTCTGCATCCGGCGACACAACGGTCAGATTATGGGATACATCAACAGGAAAGCAATGTGGAGTTTTGAAAGGTCATACCGATTATGTCAATTCAGCTGTGTTTTCACCCAATGGAAAGCTTGTTGCCTCTGCATCCGACGACAACACGGTCAGATTATGGGATACCTCAACAGGAACGCAATGTGGAGTTTTGGAAGGCCATACCTATCTGGTCAAGTCGGCTGTGTTTTCACCCGATGGAAAGCTTGTTGCCTCTGCATCCGGCGACACAACAGTCAGATTATGGGGTACATCGACTGGACAGCAATGTGGAGCTTCGGAAAGTCATACCAATGGAGTCATTTCGACTGTGTTCTCAGCTGATGGAAAGCTTGTTGCATCTGCATCCCAGGACAAAACGGTCAGATTATGGGATACATCAACAGGAAAGCAATGCGGCGTTTTGGAAGGTCATACCCATCAGGTCAATTCGGCTGTGTTTTCACCCGATGGAAAGCTTGTTGCCTCTGCATCCTGGGACAACACGGTCAAATTATGGGATACATCAACAGGAAAGGAATGTGGAGTTTTGGAAGGCCATACCTCTGGAGTCAATTCGGCTGTGTTTTCACCCAATGGAAAGCTTGTTGCCTCTGCATCCATGGATGAAACGGTCAGATTATGGGATACATCAACGGGAAAGCAATGTGGAGTTTTGGAAGGTCATACAGCTGTGTTCTCACTCGATGGAAGGCTTATTGCCTCTGCATCCTCGGACAAAACGGTCAGATTATGGGATACATCAACAGGAAAGGAATGTGGAGTTTTGGAAGGTCATACCCATGTAGTCAATTCGGCTGTGTTTTCACCGAATGGAAAGCTTGTTGCCTCTGCATCCAAAGACAAAACAGTCAGATTATGGGATACTACAAAAAAAACCACCATAGAAATCATAAACACTCATGACACCATCAAGGTTATGAAGTTTTCTAATGACGGAACATATCTACATACGAGTCACGGCATACTGCAACTCAAGTCATCTCTTCACAGCAGCGGCAATCGGGAACTAGCACCCCCGTTAACTCATTCTCTGTATGTTGCCGATCAATGGATCACATGCAACATGAAGAAATTGCTCTGGCTTCCTGCCGACTACCGCCTATCCTACTCTGCACTAAATGACACTGCCAACCTTCTTGTCATTGGATCTCCCTCTGGTAGAGTTACTTTCATATCTTTTGATTTTACCGCTCTCCCGGCTGCGTATCTCCAGCCATCTGTTTCCGGTATAGCAGGTAAGAGTTTCCTTGGACTTGTTGGCTATTAAAAGCTTTGATGGACTAATTCACTGGTTTGTATATTTCAGGTGCAAGCTAAATTAATGGAACCGCAGTTTGGGTATGGTAGGCTGGGCATTGGATGTTGGTGTGTTTTTGTGTGGTGATTTGTATATGAGCTCCAACTGGTCGAATAAGTTCTCAGTTGACTGAGGCTGGCGTTGGGGGATGCCGGATAATTCTCAAGACTGGCTTATATTGGATCTTCCTGTACATTATCGATACTGAAAAAGCTCGGGGTCGCATAGGAGAAAGTGGTGTCGGCTGAAATTTACAGCGCCATACTGTATATAGTGATATTCACAGCTCGCTAGGTCGTCCGTCACATATGATGAAATTTGTTACAGCTTGCCAAATTTTTTCAAACAACTGACCTTTTTCCCTAATAAAAATGTAAAATATCAAA
>Ga0307514_10005140_pt1 | contig 11818 bp, 17 predicted proteins | sample 16_EM_MG_FD_203088 | JGI IMG/M metagenome (GOLD analysis project Ga0307514, IMG submission 203088) | Populus trichocarpa ectomycorrhiza microbial communities from riparian zone in the Pacific Northwest, United States - 16_EM | ecosystem: Host-associated > Plants > Roots > Unclassified | place...
GTCCCATATACGACCTACAAATTATTCTCAACAACTCTAGCCCTCCTGTGCCGACTGCAGCTTAGGTCCCAATTCCTCCACAAGCAGGTCATTTCCCAATGCCCATGCCAGTGCTGCCTCGTTACTCAGGAGTACCCTATTCACCGTGAGTTGTGAAGCTTGCCCATCATCCTCACTCACCATGTCTGATCCTGGGAACTCCTGCAATATTATTGTTCTTGCTAGTTCCTGCTTGAGCTCTTCTGCATGCGAGTCGGATTCCACTGTTGGGCACATGGCAGTACTCTCAACCTCTACTTTCTTGTCAAATTCGCCGATGCGTATTCGTAAGTCTGCCTTGATATTTGCCAATATCAATCGCCTTAATTTGCCCTCGTAGAGGCCCCACGTATTTCTGAGATGGTGATATGATCCTGTAACTAGTCAGTTTCCCTCTTATCTTTCATGTCCGATATTAACTTGCCTGCAGCCATCTCGTACTTGAACTCGACCAGCTCCGCTGACTCCCTGCCCGACCGCCACTTCTTTCAACAATACTGTATGGTGGCTGCAACCAAGCAAACAAATACTGTATTGATTCTTTCAAAGAACCTTTCATCCCGATTCCCCCTCATCTTTGATCGTTGAAAGTAGTAGTCATATATCAGGGTAACAATTTCTATTCCTCGAAACCATTGCCCTAACTCCTGTTCCGTCTTTGTTAATGCTGTTTAACAATTTCTAGCGTTCACTTTACCTCTCTCGACTCCTCACGACAAACAAATCTATCCTCCTTCAACAACCATTTGATCTTTTGCGCAACCTCCTCGTGCATTGTGAGGCAGGCATAGTTCTTTCGCGAATTATGTCATTCATTTTTGTGCTAGGTAGTTAGCTGTTTGCACTAGGCACTTAGTGGCCATTATGTTCATTTTGGTTGATTTGATATTGTGGACACGTCGGGTTGAACGTTTAGTCTTTTCGTATGATTTTCCCAATGTTTGTGGGATGTGTTTATAGTTGTTGTTTGCCGCTATTGATGGAGGACATCGCAAGATCCAAGGATCATACAACCCATGGAATTGTGGAATTGTGGAATTGTGGAATCGAATAGTGTATCGTACAGCTTTGTACAGATTCGCATGGTAGAATAGGACAATCGAAACATCGCAAGAATTGAGAGATCATCGCTTTGATCACATCGGAATATGGCTTGGAATATATCGCTCTCACTGGACTCTGTGTACGTACTAGAGATTCTAATAGGTGAATTCAACTAGATACGCTGTACAAAGTCATCGCTCTTAATGCTGGAATTAACGCTACATATACTTGACGCTCATATAGACGACGTGTACATGCTCGCCATATACGCTCTCTACGGAATCTACAGTCTTTTTGGTCTTTTTGGTACTTTCGGTGTATTTTCGACATATCTAAGCTTCCCGCCAGCTCTTACGTCTCTCCGGAAATTATATAGTGCTGTTAGTCTTAATGGATAAAATAGCCGCTTCTTCACATTGGTCCCTTCGACTGGAGAGCTGTGGCAGCAGGATTGCTGGGTATTGTCAAAACGAGAATCACCGGAATTGGATACGCATACGCTCTGGGAATATGCTATACGGTCAATTGGTAGAAAATTCACGATACGTATTCAGGTGAATATTACGTCGCCGGCTTTTGTGTTTTTGATGTGTTTTTTGGCTTTACCGGAAAGCTTAAAGGTTTTTACCTTTATGATGATTATTGGTATCATATCGTTCGGTTTGGTGGATGAGCAACGTCATCGACGTCAACGTCACCACTCAACAACGGAAGGTTTGGCTAGTGAATTGTTAAAGAGGGTGATGTGTTGTATCATCGAAGGTATTAAAGGGGGGTGGTATCCCCTGAGGAATGAAAATACGGAACATAGGATAAGGAATATGGATATGAATAGGAAGAGGAACGAAAATAGCAAGCAACATGAGTTGCATCGGAATCGGAACCGGAATCGGAATCGGAAAACGAATCAAAGCATTGTGAATCTAATTCGTAAGGCTCTTCGACGGAACCATCGCTCGGGTCTTCAACCTAGTTGGGGATCTACTTTACCTAAATCTATACTATCGAACACCCCTTTATCAATCAATTCGAACAAAATCTACGAAAATAATAAAAAAATGTTGGACAATGAGGACTCAGTTCGTGGTGGATCGTCATCGGGAAGGCAACGTGCTAGGGACACTGACAAGGAGACAACGCAGACAACGACGACCAAAGAAAGTTACCCTGAACAACAACTAATATCGGCGCTAACGCTTTTTCCACTACCGCATCAGATGAGAGCCACATATTTTGATGGAACAGACGTCATGGATTTCGTTATTCAATGGGAGGATCTAACAATGGATTGGAAGGATGGATTGAGAATCAAGAAGGTCCCGTTGTATTGTGAGAAAATGGTTGGCAGATATGTTAAGACTCTGGAGACATATATTAAAAGAGACAATTGGGAACGTTTCGTGAAAGAATTGAAGGAAAAATACAAGGAGGATGACACGGAACAAAAGCGCAATATAGAGTCATATTTATAAGTGATGGTTCAAAAGATGGTCACAGAAAAAGAACCTACGATCTTGGCATATCGCTCTTTTATTTTTGAATACTGTGAACGATTGTCTTTGCTAGTTAGGAGCCAGGTGATGAATTCGTATACTAGGGTTCTAATATTCTTGCAGGCATTTTCGGATAGGGTGGGGGATAAAATTTGCAAACGCTGTGGGATCGATATTGAGGATGCAAAAACAATGGCTAATGTATGGAATGATGTGAAAAATGAGACTTTGAAGATTTACAACAAGGACGATTCTCAAATAGGCAAGCTCCGGAAAAGCAAGATGCAAGAGGAGAGTGAGCCAATGAAAACGCTGTCTAAAAACGAACAATGCAAGCAAAGAATAGAACCTGCGAAAAACGTTGCAAATAAAATGCTGGAAGTACTAGATGAGGTTACGAAAATGATGAAGGACCTATGGCTCAGTCAACTGGAGACTTAGCGTAAACTGGAGAAAGAGGTCGTATTTTTGAGAGAGGCTTTTAATAAATCTCCGTGACAGAAGTATCCAGCTATTTCGAATGGAATTTATGGATGTTTTTGGGATGGCAAAGATCATAGGAAGGAAGATTGCGCAGATCTCAAAAAAGCCATAGAAAGAGGAGAGGTACATCAACGGGATAGGTTCATAATGTTGGGACAAAAAGGCATAGGAGATGAAATTTTGGTGCCAATTCCATGGGAGGTAGACGGAAAAATGATTTGGCAGAAAGACTGGGTCTGGGAGAAGCTTTTGGTAAAAGAGAGTGATTTGCAGTTAAAGACTCAGTGTGTGACTGTTGAGACGAATACGAATGAACTGATGAATGGGGAGGAGATGATCTATAAGCCATTCTGAAAGGCGGATGTTGAAGAAAAACGAGCGCACGATATCTGGGATGATGGTGATAGGGATGATACGAAACGGAAAGCCTTGTCACCAGAGGAAAAACCAAAAAGGATACTTAAGTATGAAAAGCCTGTTAGAGAATTGACAAAGCCAGTGGTGGAAAAGGCAGACAAGAAGCCTTAGTATGAAAAGATGTGGAATGAGTTGACAGAATCAATCAATATCAGGGAATTGAGTAAAAGGACGCTGGACACACTAGTACCAGGAGTTATGGTCAGGGAGCTTTTATCGATATCACCAGATCTGATATAGCAGTGGTTTGGAGTAAAGCGCGTTCTACCTATCAAAAACAAAGAGCCTGATGCACAGGTCAATTCTATCAACAAGGAGGTGATGAGGAAATTGTACGCGTGCGCGTCGCCTAAGTGCAAGGGCAGAATTGAGGAAGACGAATTCGAGATGTTGCTTGATTCTGGAGCCGAGCTGTGTTTGATGTCTAGGAACGTATTTGAAGAGCTAGACCTACCTATTGATTTGACGGTGGACTGGTCAGTGGGATCAGCCAATTCTCAGAAAACGAAGGCCTATGGGGATATGTTACGATGTACTTGTGACGGTAGGGGGTATCACTGCAAGATGTCGATTTTTTGTGTTGGAGAACCTCTCACAGAATATCATACTTGGATGACCTTGGGAACGGATGGTGAGAGCGAAGCATGACAACAGAGACGATGGGAGTTGTTTTACTACTATCTATGATGAACGTGGAAATACAGCAACATTTTGTTCTGTACCTGCTCACCATGAGCGAAATCGGGCTGAGGCGAAGCTTGTGACGGCCAACCCGCAACCACAACGGAGTGATAATTTATAGCAAAAACGACATAGGAATTATTACACAAGTGATGGTGAAGAAGTGATATGTGAGAGCTATTCTGTGGAGGAGATACACGTAGATGATGAAAAAGATGCATTCAGAGTAAAGTATAAAAAACTAGGTAGGTTAAATAGAATTACGGTAATTGCTGATGATGACGATGAGACGTATGGAATTTGCGACAACAAGAAGAAAAATGGGAGACAAGGGCTAGACAACTGGATAGAAAAGCAGAGGATATTGCGACAGCTCAACAAAATATTCGCAAGAATCAGTTGAAAAACAGGTGGCTAGGGCCATATCGAATTCGGAAAATTGCAGAGGACAGAGGCACATACCTACTGGACGAATTGGATGGTACACAATTGGACGGCATATTTGCGGGAGATTGCATCAAGAAATTCCATTCTAGATATAATGTTGAATCTGCAGAAGATGCAGAAGATGCCAAAGATGCCAAGGATGATGGGGGTGACGGCAATGAAGAGGACGTGGATGATGCGGCTGTGGAAAACATAGACGACGCAGAAGACACCAAAGATGCTGGCGCTGAGGATGATGTGGAGTATAAAGAATAGAAAAAGCAGGAAAATTATAACAGTCATGGAAAATACGACGCCGTGACTCTTTAAGACGCTCTTTACAGTTATTTGGTGATTATTTGATTTTATAGGGAATATTTGTTTGACTTGTTGAAGGTAACACTCGTTTGCAGTTTGTGGAATTTATTGATTGGTTGAAAACAACAGTCATGGAAAATGCGATGACACGACCCTTGAAAAAACGTTCCTTTTATTTTGTTTGTTTGAATTTGATTTGTTTGTTCTGGAAAGCTGTGGAATACGATGGATATTGGAAATCGGCTGGGAAAGTTCAGGGTAACTGGGAAAACGGAAATCGGGACGTTTGCAGAATGTTCTGCAGTGGGCGACGACTACAAATTAGAAACTGGGGGAATGAACAGATAACAATAGAAGGTTCATGGAAAAATTCGAAAGTGCCAAGAATGCCAGATTTTGAAGTTCACCCACGGATTTCACCCACTATATAATGAGGTCCCTCCCACCTATCATCACCATTATCTCTACAACATCGCACAACATCACACAATGCCACAATCACATGCAAAAATGTCAATAGAACTCGCAAATATCGCCGGCAAGCTCGTCAGGAAGAGCCAAGGGCTCAGAGAGAGATATAGGGGAGAGTTGTAAAATTAGGCGGGCCAGAAAGGTATGCTCTGGCTGTGGAAATCTCGAGGCCGATGCAGGATCAGCAAGAGCAAATCTCGTTCGCGGCACAAGTACAAAAAGAGGTTATCGAGGCCTAGACAGATGAGGATTGCAACGATATAGGGGTGGACAGACTCACTGCCGACACTGAACTCGGCTTTTCTACAATGATTTTACTACTAGCTGAACTCCATACCAAAACTGAGACGAGGAAGGCAAAGGCAAAAGAAAGAATAGAAGCAACTTGGGGCGAGGATTGGGAAGACATGGTGGGGGACCTCATGCTCCCATGGCCAGCAGAAGAGTTCCTCCGGGGACTCGCAGTGTTTTCTGAAAAGCATACAAACTGGGCGGAGGCTAAAAATATACTGCAGGCCAGAATAACTAAGCGGCTGGCCGTGAAAAAGACAAGGAAGCTTCCCTGGATCATGGCGCAGGACGTCATGGGGAAACATAATGATGAAATTGTTGCTGGACAACAAGAGAAAGAGGTGGAACAGCCTGCTGGACAGGTAACGGAAATAGAAGGGGAGCTTTCCTTGGCTGCTGCCTAGGCAGAAGCAGCTCCTGAGAATGCTGAGGGAGAACTCGGAGACTCTAATGCTGAAGCTGTGAAGAGGCGGGGGTCTATCCCCCACATATCTTCAACAATCCCCACTACAGCTGCTGATAATCAATCTGGAGCTGGAACCAACCTCAACTCGGGGATGACTGTGGAGGATACTAGAGGTGAAAATATTGACGATGTAGAAGCGAGGGAGGTAGAAGCGGTGGTTCCGAAACCCTCACGAAAACGTAGAAGACAAGCCGCGGACGAGATTGAAGAGGTGGAGGAAGAGGAGGCCGAGTACGAATAGATAGAGTGTCCGCTCTATAGAAAAATATAAAAATACAAAAAAGAATAGGAAAAAATTGTTATGGCTTTCACTGCAGAGGAGAATGGAATGAGATTTGGTTATCTACATGTTATTTTTATATATTGTTTTTATTCGCAAAGGGGCTGTGAACTGCTAAAGGGGGGTGAGATATGAGACAGGTGCAGTTATTACGTAGATTATGTCATTCATTTTTGCACTAGGTAGTTAGCTGTTTGCACTAGGCACTTAGTGGCCATCACATTCATTTTGGTTGATTTGATATTGTGGACACGTCGGGTTGAACGTTTAGTCTTTTCGTATGATTTTCCTAACGTTTGTGGGATGTGTTTATAGTTGTTGTTTGCCACTGTTGATAGAGGACATCGCAAGATCCAAGGATCATACAACGCACGGAATTGTGGAATTGTGGAATTGTAGAATCGAATAGTGTATTATACAGCTTTGTACAGATTCGCATTGCAGAATAGGACAATCGAAACATCGCAACAATTGAGGGATCATCACTTTGATTACATTGGAATATCACTTGGAATATATCGCTCTTGCTGGACTCTGTGTACATACTGGAGATTCTAATAGGTGAATTCAACTAGATACGCTGCACAAAGTCATCGCTCTTAATGCTGGAATTAACGCTACATACACTTGACGCTCATATAGACGACTTGTACATGCTCGCCATATACGCTCTCTACGGAATCCACGGTCTTTTTGGTCTTTTTGGTACTTTCGGTGTATTTTCGACATATCTAAGCTTCCCGCCAGCTCTTACGCCTCTCCGGAAATTACATAGCGCTGTTAGTCTTAACGGATAAAATAGCCGCTTCTTCATAGTATCTGATAATCAACCTGGTAGAGCTGTTTTATCTTTCGGCAATACTCGTGAGCCAAATATGACCTGTGGCATGAATGAATGCCCCTTATCTGTTTCAAGTTAGCTATCGGACGTTACAAGTACCAATTGTCAACACCCTACCAATGCATCACATACTTTGGTTCGATTCTGGTAATTATTCTCTTTATCTTCAGCTCTTTCCCAAGCCTCATGGATAAGATTAAGAATATGTAGTGAGCTAAGAAATGGGTTGTTAAACAACGTGTAGTCCGCTGCCCATTCCTTGGCCACAAAGCAAACCCTTTACAGCTTGTCTGGGATGGCTATGAAGGAACGTGTTACTTTTTCCCACCCACTGCAGACTTTTCACGATTACTACGTCCGAATCGTATTTCTCGTCAGGTGTCCCTTCATCTTCCCCCCCTAGGGGCACTGCATGATTATACTCACTCTCCGGCTCAATTCCCGCGATGTCTTGATTTTCTGTGCTCTTTGTCTAACAATCAGTCCCCACTCTTGACTAAACTAGTAAGAATCCTGTCTACAATTCACTTACTTCTGATTCTGCCTGCACCCGAATATTTTTATTCCCCGGCAGTTCCACCACTTCCGGTTCCCTTCTTTTTCGTTTTTGTCTTGTATCGGACGTGATATACCTTTCGTTAGTGCTTGCTCGCACAACCCTACCTTGTTTCTTTCGTCCTTACTATGCGGATAATGATGCTCCTTTAGCAGCTTCCTCATGTACCATTGTTAGAAGGATGGTACAGAGGGATAAAAGTTGGGAGTATGCAAGAGAGGCAGAACAGAGTTGGGAGGATGCAGGAATGGAGGGTGAATGGCAAGTGGCAGGATGGAACGGACGCGGATCAGAGTCAGGAGGATGCAATAGAGGTGGATGAGAATGAAGGTGTGAATCGTGGAGGACCTTTGGTATGGGATTACCTCCCTAGGCATGGGGGGGCAATCCCATATATTTGCTGCGTGTTGTGCTTTGGTCTCTTCCATTTTGTCCTTATCTCGCTTTAGTCACGTGAGTATTTCACATCGGACGCCAGCAGCTGTACTAATGTTAGCCTCGCACTAATGCAGAGATCTCACATTCTAATCCATATATACATTGATTCTAAACTCAACTACACATAATCTACCTCATCTTCTATCTCCACGGCAATTCCCGACTCCCAGACTGCCTCCGCCCCTCGTATATTGTGAACTAAAACACAACATTTTATCAGCAACGGCTGACATTTACCTAGAATCGTACTCGTCATGGACCTAATCGGACAAGCTTACCTCTCTTCCTCCAATCCGAATTTCTGCTCTATTCCTTCTCCTCCTCCTCCTCCTCCTCCTCTTCCTCCTCATCATCGTCGTTATCCTCCATCCACTAGTTGAAATCCCCCTTGTGGGGCTTCCCAAATTTTGCCTTTGCAGCCACTTCAGCCCCCTTCTCATTATTGGCATTGGCACTCAGGTGATGCGCTCCTGCCCGAGCTGCAGCCCTTGCCTTCACGAAGTCTTTCCCTCTTTGGGGATTCAACCACCGTACCCAGCTGAACACATCATCATCATCTGAATCAACAATTTCATTCTTTTTGGCACCCTTAAATTTCTTGTGGCATGCCTGTACCTCCTGCAAAGGCTTCCGCAATCGGGTAATCCTCTTCCATATCTTGGCCTTCGAATGTTCAAACTCATGGTCGGTGTGTCGCCAGGCTTTGGCCTTACTCTTGCCAAATTTCATCAGGTATAATTCATTCTCCGAATCGGACACCACGGGGTTGTACGTCTTGTCCACAAGGTCGAATTGGTCTTTGCGGAAGTACACGAGTTCATCCAGAGGTGGAGTTTCTGGGTCGGACTCATCGTCTGGCTTGTTGGGTGCTAGCTGTGCTTGGATCATGACTGGTGCGTAGACCCCCTTTGCAAGCATGACAAAGTTGGTTAGATCGTCATCTGAGGTGATTCTCTCGATGTCTTCCGGCTCGGTATCATCTGCAGGGGGCTTTGTCAAAGCCCCGTACATTGCGCGGATGTACCTTCCCTCCGGGATCCTGTTACTAATGCTATTCATGACCTCGGCCACTATTATCTTCTTTAGTGCCACAAACTGCCTGACTTTGGCAGTTGCCCAATAGTAGCCGCCATCGTTTGTTACATCTGTTGGGTTATCTGGATCTATAATTATGACCCGAACAATAACCCCTTTGGGGGTAATCGGACGCCCCAAATCTTTATCGCTATCATTGGCAGTCTGCTCTCGTTGGAGAGCTGCGGCTGCCAGACCCTCCTTTACCTTTGTCTCTCGGTCTTTCTTCAAACTATCTAACAAAAGATGGTGAAAGCGCTCATGTGCCTTCTCACCATCTTTATCCCCCTTTGCGAACTTCAGCAGCTTACGTCCGGACGAGGGAAGCCCATTTTTGTAGTCCTTAGCAAAGGCTTTGAATGCCTCCCATGCAGCATTTGAAGTCCCACGTCTCCCTGTAATTTTATTCATAAGGGCATATGTCTTCATATGCCTCCTCCACTTCCGATACTCCTCTTCATTATCATCATCTCAGCTCACCTGGATTTTTGCACGTGACATTGCCTGGTCTTCTTTTCTTGGCATGGTGCTTGCTTAGTAATTGAAAAAACTTCCGAAGCAGGAAATTAGCAACTGCTACCATCCGATATCACATGACTAACATATCTTAGACTTCTCTAATGTTGCGAATATAAATATAGTCTTGCTCTATAGTTACTGAACTCCCACAGTGTATTTGTTTTAGTGTAGGTAAATAATAGTCTGGGCCCGAGATCAGTTGTGGTTGTGTCGCTTTCCTATGCTGGATTGACAATTACGGATGGGGAAAACATCAGCAAAAAAAAACTCACATCCTGATGCCACACCTGGCGTCGTGACACATTAACTCCGTCAGGCGCGTTACAGCGTCCTGATACTCTTTCTTTACTCTCGCCCATCCCAACGCTTCTAAACCAACTCAGTCCCCTCCCAACGACATTTCTATTATCTTATGACATCCTGGTATTCTTCCCAAACACCCACCCGTCCCAACGCTCTTAAAACTACTCTGTGCTGTCCCAACGCCATTCTCACATGTCCCAACGCTCTTAAAACGACTCTGTACTCTCCCAACGCCATCTTCCCATGTCTGCTCGTCATATTCTTTTTCTCGCCACCATTAACTCTGTTTATTTTCTACTTCTACACGTCGGAAACGTATCCCTTGTTAATTTTGTCTTCATTACAATCCATCATTCAACTTGTTCCAAGTATGATAATCTATCCAATTATTTACAATCTAGCGATGACCCAGCTCTAGTGGAATAAGATGTACCATACTCTCTAAACTTCTCAGCCACACAACAATATCCCCAGCCCCATTCTCCCTCCGTTGCACATACCCCATTCCTTCTGGCCCTTTTGGTGTTGGATTGCCAATGACTTGCAATAGAGAAACATGTGCCAACCTGTAAAACTGTCTATTTTGCCGCCGCAAAATGAACATTGCATTAACCTGCTCTAGTACTCGACTGCTAAACAACTCCGCTTTACCCAGCATGCCCTGTATTTTATTCTGTGCCAAACGTACCCACCCAACATCATGCCGTGCCTCTTGTCCCCTCCATGCTCTCTTTTCTATACACCTCAATATTACGGGGACCCCGAGGCACTCAAGAATTAATTGAAGTAATAGTAGTAAGAGTTGCATAAGAGGGGCTACGCGAGTATGCGAGTGCACAGAGTCGGCATAAATGCGTCTTCGATTAGAATGAAGTATAAGATAGACTTAGAACTCTGCTTGGGGCTTGATTCATTGACTATGTAAACGCGGCAGCTTATATAGAACCCTTGATCAGATAACGAGGTTATCTGATCTTTGCTGGAACCTTTCATCATGACTAGTACTTACCAGCTGCCTCTTACCGCTCCGGGTAGTCCCTTCCTAATTGGGAACCACCTGCTTTGATAAGGCAGCCTCAATCCCAATATCATACATTCAGGCTGACATACATGACCCAATATCCCAAATAACTAATGAACAATAAACGAAGACATCCTTATCTATATTTAAACATATGTGAGGCTGAATCCTCAGGTCACATGCTTGCATATCCCTAACCCCTTGACGTCACCTATGACGCATGTTCATCGATGCCCTAATAGGTAATCAGTCTATTAACCTAACAAACAATAAGGTATAGGTTCCCCTAATTAGGGTAGGTCTCTTACCTGAGCCTTAACACTCAAGTGATGAAGTATATACGCATTCTGTTCACTGGTATCCTGCTCCAGAACTGGTATCTCGACACTGTTAAATGCCTCCACCTCACCAGCATTCATCAAGTTCTCCACGTCGGATTCAGGAGCTGTACTCTTGCTGTATATGTTATTATGCAAAAAATCATGTATGTGTTCGTACAGATTAGGAATTTGAAACTCTTCTACCACGTGATCGATTTTTGTACCATTCGATTGTTTTCCCTGCAACTGCATATATACCTCTTCACCATGTACCTTCGAAATTGTCCCTGAATTCCTTTTCTGACTCAGAACGCCCTTCAACCTCTCTTTAATCGAA
>Ga0307514_10005141_pt1 | contig 11816 bp, 11 predicted proteins | sample 16_EM_MG_FD_203088 | JGI IMG/M metagenome (GOLD analysis project Ga0307514, IMG submission 203088) | Populus trichocarpa ectomycorrhiza microbial communities from riparian zone in the Pacific Northwest, United States - 16_EM | ecosystem: Host-associated > Plants > Roots > Unclassified | place...
ATGGTATCCCGACCATGAACAAAAAAACTCACTTTTGCACTTGCGAATCCATCCAAACAATCGAGCCAGTCACACAATTTGGTTCGGCAACTTGGCTCAGCTCACAAAACAACAACAACAACAGTAATACACACAAACAATCCATCTATTATAGTATTAAAATACAAATAATGTTTTTTCCTATATACCAAATTAATATGCTTCCACCTCCGAGTCTGGCTCTCCTTCCGCATCCTCTTCGAATTCCCCGTCCGCGTCTTCGTCGTGACAATCATCCATATCAATTCCACATCGCCCTTCCGTTCCAACAAGCGTCGATCGCAGATCACTCTCATGGAAATGCATCAACTTTCCCGTATCTTCTTCCATGTACATCGTATCATCACTTGAAGCGCATCGACGGCTCGTCAAATCCGTCAAGGGCGTGACTGCATCTTCCGACTTGACGTCCAGGATCTCCCTCACGCTCGTGACATCTTCTTCTGCCAGTGTATCTGTTTCCAGGTGGTGACAACCATTGATATGATTTCCATTCATCGGCGGTGGTAAATCTATATCCATTTCCCCTTCCTCCTGTGACATATCCTGCTCGTCAGGAGATTCCGATGGAGTCGGCATATCGACCTGTTCCGGAGAACTGTCTACCCTCCTCCGTTTCCGCGAAGAAACGGTCTTCAATGGAGGTGGCCGCCTGTTCTCCGAATGACACTCGTTTCTTCTGGACCGAAGTTGCCGGCCTTGTTGCAATTGCTCCTCCATGGCCAACTTGGCGGCAAAGGCCTCATCATTGGTAATCATTTCCACCTTTCCACTTGGAAGTTTCACGCCTCGTGGTGTAAGGTGAACAGCAACGGTTTCTTCCTGCGGTGGTAAATCGCTCGTGTTACTCGATCTCGTTCGCAAACTCCTCGAAGGCGTCAAAGGCGGAGATCGAGTCGGCCGAAGCACAGGTGTATCCCAATCCTTCGTCGAAGACTTCCTTCGGGTTGTCGAAGCTTGATCATCAACGGCTGAGGGCAACTCATCGTCCTCTCGCCTGAAATCTTCGGATAGATGGGACTCCGTTGAGCCATCTTTCAAAGGAGCAGGGGTGGCAGGCTGCGTCGAATTCGCTTTGCTGCTCTCATCGATCGCGGTGTCCATGGCTGGAAGCATCGGCAAGTTTGCTTCCTGAGGAATTCTTGTTGTGATGTACGGCATCCACTGAAGCTTCTCCGCCCTCAGTTTTACATACCCCTTGGCTTCCCACCGTTTGAGATATCCGTTCACTTTTTCGCGGTCAAAGTGGATTTCGTAGTGTTTTGGAGGGACAAAATCACCATTGGCACTGCTGGGACCATCCGACGGTTCTTTGTCTTGTGTCTGCAACTTCTGAAGCTGCCGACGAGCAAGACCATTTTTTCTCCCTCTCGGAAACTTGATGCTCTGCCCGGGAGATGGTCGGACTAGAGGAGGTGTAGGTTCGCGTATAAAAATCATATTTTGTTGGTTAAGGGTGTTGCACACGTCTTCCGTCGTCATAGAAGTCGCTGAACAGACATCTGTGTGTTGTGTCAAAAAAAGAAGAAGCGTCGTTAGAAAGCACACACCTTCCAGCATGACATTGTCTGGGGCAGACTGAAGAAATCGCATCACAGCAAGAATCCAGTAATTCTTGTATCCGATTGCACCAAGGGTTGACAACGGCTTTTCTGGCGACCCCAGCCGTTGTTCAATCTTCGACAAAAGGTAGCCTGCATTGACCGATCAAGTTTAGAAATTTATAGAGGTAAAAGGACATCCAACATGACTTACTAAAATCGATAAGCAAGTTCCCCCACCCTTGCCTCTGCCTGACTGGTAATGTCATGATGCAACTCAAATTATAGTCCTTCGGGCAGCGCTTCTCTTTACTAAAATATCCTACGAATCGTGCGCCGAATTCGTCCACATGTGTCAGTACATAGAACAAGAAAGGTTCAACGTCATAGAAGAGGGATTTGTGGTCTAAGAACATTTTTGAGAGCAGGCATAGATTTTGGCAGTATATCTGAGAATGACGAAATGTTTGAGAGGTGTATATAGGAACTTAAAGACGACCTTACCTTGTTCCTCCGCCCGTCAACTTCGAATATTGAAACTGTCCCATCTCTGTAAATTTCATCGCCAGGAGGATGTCGAGCCTTGCATTTCATCTGTAAAGTAGCGGTGTCTCAGTATCATCGATAAAGGAAACTCCCCTGCTAACACACCTGGTGCCTCGTGGCTGCGAACGGGCTCTTCATGTACTTCAGACAAAATTCACATATCCACAGCCTCCCGTCCGGTATGTTTGCGTATTCTTCGGGAAATGGTGCGTCGTACCAAGTCTTGATATCATATGGACCGAACCTAATATTCTTTATTCGAAGGACGCCGGGTTCGAATTTGAGTACAGGTGTAAGGGAGGAACCCCCCGGGGTAGAAGGTCCAGGTGAGTTGGAAAAGTCGATTCGTTTAGGAAGAGGTGTAGACTGTTGAAGGGTAGATGAGCGAAGAGGACGAGGCCTGCCCGAAATGAAGTCGTCCGGGCTGTCAAGTGTTCTAGAAGAGCTAGACGCAATCGGTTGGATAGCCGGTGTCAGTTTTTCCTGACCAACGAAGAAAAGTGAGGAATCAATCACAACATTTACGATAGAGTGGCGTCACAAAAAGGACTCACCTCTGCTGCGATCCTACTTCGTTCAAAGAACAGCTTATCAGTGTTTGTGATTAACGACTTGGTCGTATTACGCTCTTCGGGGGAAAGGATGTCGTCGAAGAGGCCATGAGGAGATTCCTCCTCTTCCCTTTCCTTGCCTTTGCCTCTCTGGCCGGGGAGTCGTAGGCGGATACGGGGGAGGTTTATGGGGGCGGGTGTGCGTTGTTGGAGTGGACGACTGCGTTTTCCAGCTCGCACAGGAAAAGTGACAACACCCTCTTCATCCGAGCTGACTGAGGTTGGTCTGGGCCGTACGGCAGACTTTCGAGGCCTCCCTCGAGCCTTTGACGGTGCGATAGGAGTATCATCCACTTCCTCAGCATCAGAGCCGTCAGGAACGGTAGCAACTTTCAACTTCCGGCCTCTACCTCTCCCATTTGCCTTTTTCCTCCCTCTCCGAATGCTAGCAGAAGGTACAGACTGAGGATCTGAGAAGGTGGAAGTCTCGATATCAACGGGATCGTTGTGGTCTTGGTCATGAACGTCGGGCATGTGCACTTCTCCGACGGGGGGACATCCAGGACAATGCCATTCACCGTCAGGCGGCTCCTCCAATGGTGGAACCATGCAGTCCAAATGCCATCCTTGACCCAATTAAGCCTACGAGCCTGTTTAATACATAATGTACGACTTACCTCGATCGCACCAATCGCAAAACAAGATACGGTCCTGAAGTAGAGAAATTGATTACATCCGGGCTCATACCAAAACGAGACTCACATCGTCACCCTTTTCCTGACAAACCTCGCAGATTTTGCATTCTATGCATTTCCAAGGATAAGTGCGCACAACATCTGTCAATCGTTCAAGTTGCATACAAGTCGGATGACCTACAAAACGCATCAATCATTTTCAGATGAAAGTATCCAATCACAAGACATACCGCTCCGACCACACTCATGGCAATTGAGCAATGTTTCTGGTTGACCGAGCTTGTTCTTCGTCTCGTCGCCTCTGCAGAAACTGCATTTGCTGTCTTTGCGTGGTTTTCGTTTTCGCTTCGGCTTTGGCTGGGTTGATGGCTGGGGCGGTATTGGAAAGTATGGCGTTGGTATTGGCTGCGCAAAAGGGTCTCCTTCCGGGACTTCCGTATATTGCCGCAGCTGAAACTCTTCAGAAGGGGTCTGGTGCTCATAAAGTGGGAGTTCTGCTTGAGGTTCCTATAAAGAAAAAAACGTTAGAATATTGGGCGAAGATCTCTTATATTGAACACGTCGCGTCGCGTGAAATGAAACGCTTCAGTCGACGTACTTGTACACCATTCGCTACACTGCCCTCCATCATTAATGCCGGATCAATCACAGTGCCTCCAAGAGCTGGGTCGATGGGTATGTCGTCGACATTGCTCATTGGTGTGCCATACTCATGGGAGGTTTCTCGATCAACATCTGCATTTGGAGGAAAAGCTAAACCTCTCATCATGCATCCGTAGTATGTCTGGACACAATCAGGCTATATAAAAAAGACACGTAGAGAGAGGGACCCTAGCTCGTCGACAGAGACCGCGAACAAGATTGTTTGAGGTTGTTTATTCAGTCCTCGCGCCTCCATTTCTGTCTGGATTCTGACCAAATACATAACTTGTCGGGTCGGCTGGCTCCACCCGCGAACCATTTTTTTTCTTTTCTTGTGGACTGATAACCCGTCGTGACTCAGAATGGCAAGGAAACACTGGGCGATACGCCACCTGATAATCGATTTCTTCGTTTCAAGCACATGGAACAGACGGGAAATTGAAACTTTGCGGGGTTGAAATGGCGATGCGATATAACATCGACATCGTGTAATCCCCTAATGCGCATTGCACGGACTCGAGCCGTAAACTCGGGAACTCTTTGCGTGAATGGGCCGTGAAAGAGAAGATTGAGTCCCGGCAAGCTACGGTGCATCATGATCATGCGTCCGAAAGACATCAATGGCGAACAGCTATGCTCTTTTCTCCCTCAATTTTTGCAGAGCAAAAACTGTAGATACGTTCAAAAGGTGGTGATTATAACCAGGTTACATGATGGGTTCTTTTAAAAGCGTTTCAACGACCCAAATTTTGCTAGAAAAGTCATGGAGGGGGTTCTGTCAGTGGCAAACATGAGCCAACAAAACAGACGTCCTCCCTCCTGTTCAGCCCCATCTGGCTCTGCAAGGATACCGCAATTTGCCCCCCATTTTCATATCTTGAACCCCTACCACCACCATTACTTACCAGGTTATGGCTGCGGTCCATCCGTTGCCTACGCAAATTCTCTCCCAGTATACCACACATCTGCACGTCATGAACCCAATTCACACAAGTGGTCCGAGCGGTCTCCCTACTCCCCCAATAGCAAGTAGAAAGCGGAAACGCGCCCACCAATACACAGTCAGCTATAGTGAAGTACAGGAGGTCGACAGCAACGGTCGCCTTCGGGAAGTTATCGTGATCGAAGATAGCCCACCTCCAACCATATCACCTTCTGCAACCCATAACGGGGTGTATTCAGCGTCATATCAACCTCCAATCTACAGTGCTCCCATTCGGACGAGAGCTAGGGCTGCAGCAGAAGCTCAAGCTCTCTCAGCAGGTTCATCTTCGATTCTTACGGCTCCTGCTCCAAAGAAGAGAAAACGGGATCACATTCAAGAGGTCCGTGCGCCCAACACCAAGAAACCTGCCTTGAATGGCCAACAGTCCCAAACGATCGTCGCTAATTCAACAGACCGTCGAACCGGCGCAGCTATTGGAGATGTGAGCGCCTTTTGGTTCCTTCAATTAGTTCATTAACTCAGACTTATCTGTCAGCAAACGAATGTTTCTTGCGATGACAGCGAGGGACACTATATTATTGTCCCAGATGATATGATTCATTCCCGCTGTACGCATCTTCTTTCCTTCCTTGTTTTTTTTTTTACTAATGTGAATCTCTTTAGATCGTACAGTCCGACTTTTAGGACAAGGTACCTTCGGCAAGGTGGTGGAGGCCATCGATACCCATGAAAACAAACGGGTTGCTATCAAGATTATCCGGGCCATCCCTAAATATCGGGATGCGAGCAAAATAGAAGTACGCGTACTTCAAAAACTCAGGGAACGAGATCCAACAAATCGAAAGTCAGTCACTTCTTCATCGGTTTTCCAATGCACATGCTTACCTTTTGATTCATCTAGCAATTGTATCCATCTCCTGAGTTGGTTCGATCATAGAAACCACATATGTCTAGTCTCTGAACTATTGGGCATGTGTGTATACGACTTTCTCAAGGAGAACGACTTCGCGCCCTTCCCCCGTCATCACATCCAAAAGTTTGCACGACAGCTCCTTGGGAGCGTAGCTTGTGAGTTGGTTACTGCATCAACGAACGGATATCGACTTATAGGATATTTCTAGTCCTACATGAGCTGAGGCTTATCCACACCGATCTCAAACCCGAAAACATACTGTTAGTTCGGAACGACCATCGTGTCGTTCACATCCCTGTTCCTGGAAAAGTGTGTCACCTCTGACCCCCAAAATTCCCAACATCACCTAATGAACCTCATTCAGCGTAATGCCCCTCCCAAGGCGAAACGAATCTTGGACTACACAGACATTCGCCTAATCGACTTTGGCTCTGCTACCTTCGAAGAAGAGTATCACTCATCTGTGGTCTCAACCCGACATTATCGTGCACCCGAAATTATCCTTGGTGAGTTTTGGAGAATTGAATTTGCAATCCAGTGTAATACTTGTCCCAGGCCTTGGCTGGTCGTTTCCTTGTGATGCTTACTCACTAGGCTGCATCCTTGTTGAGTTCTATACAGGCCTTGCCTTGTATCAGACGCACGACAATCTTGAGCATCTTGCCATGATGGAGATGGTCATGGGAAAGATGTCGGAACGTTTCGCTCGAGCTGGAGCGCGAGCGAAACCCGAATTTTTCAGGGAAGGATACAAGCTTGATTGGCCGAAACCGAAGGCCACCCGGCAAAGTAAGAAAGATGTACGAGCAACTCGTCCGCTTCAGGTATTGCATTTTTCTATGGATCGAGGTAGCTTCACGATATTGATTCTTGTTACAACTTAGGACGTTATACCTTCTTCGGACAATATTAACCGGCAATTCTTGGATCTTGTCCAAAAACTCCTTGCTTTTGATCCTACGCAACGGCTCACCGTACGGGATGCGCTTGAACACCCTTACTTCTCATTGTCTATTCCCCCAGAGATATGATCGTGGTTCACCACTCGTATATTAGATTGAATCCTCCTTATTTGCCGCCATCTTCTGCATCACATCTCTTTTTCTATGAAAGGTTCAATTGTACCATCACCATCACCAGCATTGTCTTATTAATACAACAGCAACACAAGGAAACTTCACCTCGGTTGTTCAATGCTATCCTGTACTTTTCTGGTTTCTTGCATTTCTCTCCACAACCTCATTTTGCAAGTCTTGGTGCCGATACGCGCAGCAAGATGCCTCAGCCCCTCTGGCGTTGATCCCTGCCGTGCACAAAGAATGATTATCTGTAAAGTATTTCCAGATGGCTGTCGGCCATCCATTGTTCATGTTTTCTAGGTTCTGTTGGTTGCCTCTCTGGATGGAGGACTTTTTATGACATTTTTAATTCTCCCCTTTTCTATTATTCTTTATAGCCGGGAAGCATCACAATCGTCCATCCTTTGTGTATCACTTTCAGAATAACTAGATCAAACCCCCCTCCAAATCGCATTCAAAATCAAAGACTATTTGCCGAACGATCGCGAAACGTGAAGACCACTCGACTTTGTAATACAGATGCCACAGGCGATTACTTTGCTTCCATTGATTGGAAACGCAGATGTGATTTGACCTTCAATGGTCATCGATCATCCGTCAAAGGGGAGGTCGAGAGCAGATAACGTCGAGTGATGTAGTGTCGGGACCCGGATTGAAAAAAAAAATTCGCAAGAACGGATGATCGCGGGCATTGGTGTACAAGGATCTGGATGGTAGTATATGCTGTGATTTTGATGATCACATATCTTAGTCCGACTCGAGGTTATTGTCATATTCAGAATTAGTATCAACACCGAAGACGGAAGATTAGATAAGGTCTGTAGGTTGAGCACGTACCACCGTGACACATGGATTCCGGTTGGCATACGATGTAAGTGCTAGAAATCGGATACAAGGCATGCGGCCATCGATGGTTTTTTTTGGTAGAACTGTGGAAATACCATTTGCCACAGCAAAACACGCGTCCATCGCAAAGCAAGTCATCGACGTCGATGCCGAACTCAATCCGCAAGCTGTGAAACGAGAACTCTCCATTCAAGACAACAAGCTTATCGCGTAAGTTTTCCAGGGTAAAATATTGATGAAACCTCCTTGAAAATGATTGACAGAACGTTCCATACTTTGACGGTCAGATTAGCACGACTGACAGTGAATGCGTTTCTCGAAAACGTCGACTTGGTCATTCGTACGATAGCACATTTCGGTCTAGATTCAGACGCTGAACAGCGGAAAACATAAAAACACAACGTTCAGTGTAAAATCTTATCAATTACTGTACACGATCTGCACATTATTTTTCTGAGAAAACGGGTCATTCAAAATATCTGCCAATGTCTATTCGTCGGCTGCACCATCCGACGACTGCTTTGCCTTCTTCTTATTCTTCTTGTTCTCTCGCAAGCTCTTCGTCAGGAGGGCCTTCAGTTCCTCATTTACAATCTCTCTCTCGCTCTTCACGAGTTCTGGCTTGTACCACAAAGGCGGATGCGTGATGAGGCTCGGTCCGTTGGGAAGAAGGGCTATTGTGAAGTGAAAACCTGCAACGAGTGTGTTGGCCGGGGTATATCTGTAACGATCATCAGTAGTGGAACCAGTGATGAGAACGTGAAGACACGCACACTACTTCGTACGGCTTTACGAGACTGTGTTGGACAGCTTCCTGCAGTCCCATACGAGCCCGTTTCTCATCTTCCAAGACGCGAATGTTGAATGGGAAAGAGCCTGCTTTCTTCTGCACCTCTGTGAAGACGGCCCGCGAGTTTTTCATTTTCAGTTGATATGTAACAGTAGAATCTCTTTGGAAGATGGTTGTACGCGATTCCTCCAGACGTGCCTGAGACACGGGAAAAAAAATTCAGGAATATATGCTTCATACGAAGGGTATACGTACCTTGCCATCTTCGCCTGTGGATATCAAAATATCGATACCATATACCTCGCCTTCTGCAAATGTGATGGTTTCAAAGTCGCGCTTTTGCCCCTCGCTGGGGTTTGAGATGATACGCTTCTTTCCGTCTATGACATTCTGAGTCTGTTGGCAGGACAACATGCCTAGTCAAGCAATCAGCCAGAAAACAAGAGTGGTGAAATAATTTGAACAGACCTTCAACGGGTTTGCAATGGAATGCATCGGCAGAACGTCCCACTACCTCGGTGACCGCCCAATTTTTGTTCCCAACTTTCACAGTGCGCATCGCGGCCTCTGCAGCGGTCCAAGCGGCCTTGATAACATCAGCACGGCGTCCAGTGACTGGATTTTCAGCATTGGCGCCGATGACGACGGTTTCAGCACTGATCGCGGCGAACCCGTCAATATGAGCTCCAAGCTGGATTTTCACGACATCGTCCTTTGCGAGAGTGCGCGACGCCTCAGGATCCGATCTGTAGACAAGTGAAGGAAGTTGAGTACGCGTTAACGATCTCAGATCGGGATTGGAAAAACGCACGCAAGTGGTGAAAAGTGAGAGACGGTATTGTTGACCGAGATGCTTGTTGGAAATGCGATACCTGGATTCAGAATTTAAAAAAATTTATGCGTCGAAGAAGGGGCGAAAAATCTATGCACCCACCTTTGGATACTTTGACGCCCTTGACGGGTTTGTTGTACACGGTTCCGGCGCCTTCTTCGATAAGCTTGTCGCCCTCTATGCAAAGGTCGATTATTTTCGCCCCTTCAACTACCTTCTTGAGAAGTTGTACCAAGACATTGTGAACGATTTCTGCTGCAGCCTACTCATGATTAGATCGGGGGGCACCTCAGATATCCTGCTTCCTCACCTTATACTTGGTGAGATCAGCTTCAAAGGTTGATGCCTCTGGCTTTTTTTCGGTTGTCGTTGGACTAGTAGGTTGATCGACGTCAGCCATATTGTTTTGACCCTGGCGTATGTGAGGAACAAGGAGTCAGAAAGTTACCAAGCCGGGAATTAAATCAACCCTCGGCGCTCAACCTTGATCACAAATTCCAATCTCAGTCACAATACATCGACCATACTCATACAATAATGGTAATCTCAGCTGGGTGGACAGACAACTTGTTATTCAACTTTTACACAAAGAATAGGAAGGCTATGGCATTGGATAATCAAAATCGTTATCGATATCAGGTCACATGATCAGACTGATGTGGTAAATTGGTGGACCGTGCGGCGTGCAGACGCAATTCTGGAACTCCAGGTCGTTTGAAACTTCTCCGCTTTTCGACGGCGTTCATAACTTTTAATTTTGTCTTGACAAGTCTCGCATACTTGGCGCAAGAAGATTAAGAGGCACACCGAATCTTAGTCAGCATAATTCTCACGGCAGAGCGGAGTTGGAAAGTTAACGAGGCGCGTTTCATGCTCAGCTCGGACAACGAAATGAACGTTAATCGTCAACATGTCCTTCGTCGTAGTGTACTTGCTGCACGCTTTGCAGCACGGCCAGGAGGAAAGTTATTTACTAGAAGATATACTACAGAGGACACAGAAGAGCCACCGTTGACCGACTACCCAAAAGTCCCTGACGTCTCGCGCCAATACCTTCCGCCCACTGGTTGGCACGATAATCTCATGAGGAGGAATTTCGGGGATGCTGTAAGTGGAAGTTTCTTTATTTTGTTTCTTTGCGTTTGTTTGACTCAGTTGCATTAGCTTCATGAACGAGATGAGTTGCATTCGATGTGGGCACCCGATATACCACCCATTTCTCCTTACACTGCCCTTCGTCATTTCTTAATTGCTGCGGGTGGTATTGTCAGTGCGGGACTTGTTATCAAATTCTTTCTAGTTCCTGAACCTCCTGTCGTTCGTCGGCAATATCCCTTCGACGGTCTAGTTAAAGAGCTTGGCGGCGTGGAAGAAAATAAGGTATGTGTCTCTGTGAATGCCAAGTCGACTTGTTATCTTATGTCTATACGCTTAGGCCAGGGTATTGGCTCTAGATACGGATGAATAGGCGTATACAGTTACAATCCACGGTCGTAACACGTTCCTTCCGTTTTGGCACGATCAACACTTGAGATTCATCTGTGACGTATCTCCCGAGTTAGATTCTGAACAGATTTGTGACCTTTTCGATGAGCGATCGCGACTCTTCCTGACTTTTATGATTCTTTGGGCTTGCTAGTCTGAATTGCGGCAAGGGTACCGATTTCACCGCCGTCGCTCCTCTGCATTTCCCAAAGAACATGCAATAGCTTTTGTCTTGAAAGGGATCTTTTCCACATTGCCTTTGGACTAAGGATAACCGCAAGGTCTGACATCCAGCTTCCCCCATCAATCTATTCCTCAACCAATGCAGCCGGAAAATTCAACAAGTCCTCGTTCATTGAGCCATCATCATTTCTGATTCATGTGTAGGGCGTTTCGTGAAAATCATCGTTGTCAGTGTGGGTTTCTATAGCCAGAAAAGGAAAATTCGCATTACCATTCACCCTTTTTTTTTGTTTTTTGAATTCTTCTGATTCCCAAACAGTACCCGAACGACAGACCTTGTAGGCGACCAAGCATATTGACATTGATACGGACACTTTTTGGTGAGCTTCCCTCGCTTAAACATGCCCATTTAGCATCACTTTAAATTTCGATTCCAATGCAGATCTGCGGATAAACCCCATTCGCGTTGAAAGATTGTGCCATACGATTGCCAAGTGTGCAGACCTACCGCTATTTGCGTCCTCGCCTTGTTACCGTGGAATTAGATGTTGGGTTTTGTCGACGTTAGTTGTGTGTGGAGTCAGAAGTGAAATTGAACATGCGATTTGTGTATCGAATATTGAAATTTTGTCTCGCCTAGATAAAGGCAATCTGAATCTAATCTTGCTAGTTCCTTCACTTCACGTGTGGGTGTTTGATTCCGCACACAATATTGAGTGCGGCCACTC
>Ga0307514_10005142_pt1 | contig 11816 bp, 8 predicted proteins | sample 16_EM_MG_FD_203088 | JGI IMG/M metagenome (GOLD analysis project Ga0307514, IMG submission 203088) | Populus trichocarpa ectomycorrhiza microbial communities from riparian zone in the Pacific Northwest, United States - 16_EM | ecosystem: Host-associated > Plants > Roots > Unclassified | place...
CTACCCGCTCATCGCCCCTCTCGGCTGCTACGTGCAGTGGTGTTGCACCAGTTTTTCCCTTTGCATCAATTTCAGCACCCCCTTCTAGCAGCAATTGCACAATCCGCTCATGACCGCTCTCTACTGCTAAATGCAGCGGTGTTGTACTGTAAATATAACCCGACCGCGACAGCTTTGCATCAATTTCAGCACCAGCTTTTAGCAGCAATTGCACAACCCGCTCATGACCGTTCTCTGCTGCTATGTGCAGTGGTGTCGCATCATGAACTGCCTTTGCATCAATTTTAGCACCACTTTCTAGCAGCAGTTGCGCAATCCGCTCAAGTTCGTTCATGGCTGCTATATGCAGTGGTGTTGCTAAATCGTGATTATGGTTTTCGGTATTAGCACCACAGTCTAGCAGCGCCTGCACTACCCGTTCATGCTTATAAAATGTTGCATATAGTAGAGCTGTCCAACCACTACTATCCCTCTCTTCAAGATCAACCCCAATCGCCAGAAGCATTTCGACAGCGAGAATGTCCCCATTTATGGCAGCACGTTGCACTCCTGAACCACCCGCGGCAGTAATAGCCTTAATTTCAGCCTCGTGTTCGAGCACCCACACTATTCCTTCGCACACTGTGTGTGGGGCAATAGAGCCACCATGCTCTTGTGTAGTTGCTTCCAGATTGTGTTTTGCATAATCCAATGCTGTCTTGCCGGATTTGTCACGTAGGTCACACGAAGCGCCTTTACTCAAGAGGATATATACGACCAATCCCCGCGCCTCCTTTGCTGCATGATGTAGCGCCGTTTTCCCATCCCCGTCCTGATCATCAAAAGTAACGCCCTTGTCGAGTAGGAGCCGTATCGTTCCCGCATGTCCTTCTACCGCCGCCAGGTGCAGTCCTGTGCGTCCTGTGAGGGTATCTACCGCATTAATGTCAGCCCCTCTGCTTGCTAACGCCTCTACAATTGCGTAATTCCCCTTCTGTGACGCGTATAACAATGCCGATTTGCCTTCGCTACAGCGGGCCTCGAGGTCAATTCCGGCTTGATCGCAAAGCATCTCTAGAAATAACAAGTCCCCGTGTATTGCAGCGTAATGCAGTGCCGTCTTCTTCTCTGTCGTAGTGCCATTATTGATATCGGCATGATAAACCTCAATAAGTAATTTGACCATCGAGCCATGCCCTTCTTTTGCTGCGTGGTCCAAAGCAGTCAACCCCTCGCTGTCTCTCGCATCAACAGATATATTATACCCAGATTCTGTCATCAACCAAGCAACAACCTTTGCAAAGTTTGATTTTGCTGCTGCGTGCAGGGGTAGCTGTCCTGTGCGAGGCTCGGCAATGGTTGGGTTTGACCCTAGCTCTGACAGAAGCTTCATGATTACTATACAATCATGCTCAGAATTGCCCCTTGCCCTCCCTCCTTCAACCGCCCACCACATAGGAGCCGAGGTGAGTGACGCCCCGTGAAGATGTAGAAGAATAACCATATCCCTATGATGTTCACGAGCAGCACAGGCTAAGAAGTATGCCCCAGAATGGTTCTGTAATTTGCTGCTGGTCATGGCACCATTTTTGATGAGCGTGTGCACAACAGCTACTTCGTTAGAGCATATGGCGTCTTCCAGTCTGTCTTCGAGTGAAAGCTCAACTCGGTTTAGATTTGCCATCAGTAGTTCAGAGATCGCCGGTATGGTGTTAGCACACGTATCGATACTACTGGAACTGGGTACAGATTTTGGTATAACGGATACAAATCGATTTGCAACAATTTCCATCATAACCCCTAACCTACCCGTAACCCAGTTCTCTTCGCCCGGCCTGTTTTCACCTGTTAAACTAATGACCTTGCATCGCTGAATTGCTTTGATCAATAGAATTGCACCCTCCTCAACCCTATTTTGTGCCAAAAGCCATTCAACTTCCAATGCAAAAATTTCCTGAGCTTCCTGAAAAATGTCTTTCCGTTTGACACGGATGCCAAGTTCAAGGGCATCATTATAAATGTTGAAAACTGAGACCGCATTTGGCTCCTTTGGGCTCGCTAGTGGAAGCTTGTCCCCCGCATGAAGCGCACACACAATCAGTCTGTAGGCATCTGCCACCCCCACCAATCCCCTTTCTTGCATCTTATGGGCAAGCTCGGTGACCGCTTTATTCGTTAACAGAGCTGTGCCCTGCCCAGTACTCTCTTCGATATGTGTTTCAGGGTTTATCCGTGTAATGGAACCCACCAGTTTGCAAAAAAAAGTGTAGAGGAGATATTGGGTCGTAAAACTGATCAACGTCGTATTCTGAATGATTGCTCGAGATGCAGGGCCTGTGGCCGTCTTAGGTGTCGCCGGGCTTGCTTGATTCCTCGAGTCTTTGTGGGTTCCCACACAACCTACAATTCTACTCATATCTGGGCGTCCTTGTGCAGTCCCACAAGATCGGACAATGGAATACTCTCGACAAATCTCGTCCAGCTCTTGTCCTTTCACAATACAGCTTTCTCGACCGATCCACCAATCTGCGATCATGGGTGCCCTATAATCACCCTGTGGGCAAAGAAGCCAAAGCATGTTTCCATCCTCAACATTGTCAGTACGGAGCTGCTGTATCCACAAGTGAAGTAGTGCATCAATCCTCGAGTCATCGACTTCCCATGGCTTCCACTTCTGTCCTTCAATTCGATCCCGTTGTACGAATAGAGGTATCTCCTCCCGACAAGGACTGTCAGAACTGGCACCCTGTGTCTCAACTAAAAGATTCCAAGATATTTCTCTTTTTGTTGAGAATCCACCCTCAAGTTCTAGTAAGCCCCCGGGGGTATCACTGAATTTCCAAACAAAGTTCGCGAGATCTGCAATTGTATCAGAGAGCTTCTGAGCATGATCTCGGATCTCATGATCAGTGTGCCATGGCGACTGAAGCAGCTCGGAGAGTCTTATCCTGGTCCCAATTACTTTTTGAGCCAGTGATTCCGAAGGTTTATTCTGCACCGCGTTTACCTGGGCCACACTCTGTGACGGGGGAGACTCTACATAGGTCAAGATCCGCCATTGCCGACACCGCTGAAGTTGCAGAGTGATAATATCCAACTCGAACCCGCTCGTCAGCTCCTGAACAGCATAGCCTTTGTGACAGGGCATCTGAAACTGAACTTGTTGCCCGTCACCATCCACTGGAGGGTGAGTATCTATCTGTGGAGCGGACCGGGTTTCGCTCAAACTGGCAGACAGTTTCTTCGGCGGTTGGGAGATGTGTCTCCGAATCACGACACGAAGTACTGTCATTACCACCGTTGCAAGAAGTTGTGCAATCGAAGCAGAAAAATGCATCGCCCGGAGACTACCACATTTCGTCAATGGTCATGATGCAACGTGTACGCCCCAGAGATTGGTGTATTACATACCCGACAAATTGGAGAGTGAAAGCTGCCCAATAAACTCGTTAGCTCCGTGTACAAATTTGACCCAGTACACACAGGAGTCTGGGTTCGAGGCTATGTGCAACCAGACTACCAGTAAATAATGTCTTCCACGTACCTCCAATGCTCAAGGCAGTAGCAGCGATAGTCAGTCTGTGCAACTTGACTTCGAAATTCTTATCTTGCCGTCGATGCGAGGTCATGAGGCGTGGGGATGCACTCTCGGTGAATGGAGCATAAATTGCATAGGGCTTGAAGCCTTGATCGCCAACCGTTTGGCTCTTTTGGACCCAAAGCATTCGCAGCCGTTTGGGTTTTCCGTTCTCGTTTTTCGGTACCCATGTCAGCTCTTCTGTGCTGATTTCAATGATATAAGCACAGAGATATATCCCGTAAACGAGGCCTACTGTGCCAACCGACGTCAAAGGGAAAGCATATCTGGGGACAGCTCTCCCGCCTTTATCCCAGCGGAAATAGTATGTTGCTACAGCATCAAATGCAATAACAGCGAGTTGTAAAATGACACCACACAGCGCAAGCAGATAAATCTCCCATTCACGAATGGAAATCCCGATGGTGTTCAGCGATATATTAGGGGCAATAGATTCGAGGGACATGCTGATGGGTTGCTCAATCTATAGCTCTCCGATAACTCTGTCAGTCACAAACTCGAACTTCAATCATAATTGCTGTGCACCACCAAGGAGAACCCACATCACTACCATGCTCAAGCACCAGTTCCTTGCGTGTATAAATTCCATACGAGTGCCCCGAAGGCTTACCTACCCCTTCGGTGGTATCACCAGATTTCGAGTGTTTTATGTCTGGCTCAAATTCTAACCTCAAACTCAGAGATTAGAGATTAATCTTCCGGATCTATTCAAATCCACACACACCTTCATCAATGACGAGTTCCAGTATATGTGGCTTCCCAACCACCCTCACAAGGCCCAACCCATTCCAAAGCTCACAAACATCCGCTGACGTAGAGCTACCTGGGAATCAGCTCTTGTATCCTTGAACAAGAACAAGCCAATACCATTCTTACCTCATGAGTTCAATCTCTGCAAGAGCCTCGGGTTCTTCGGCACGCCCAATCATTGCCTTTAACCTCCTATCCCCACCCACCCGGATCGCAGACGTTACCGCTGTCAGGATCCCCAGAGGCGCACAGGCAAATATTAGGGACTCAAGCCTTCGGGTACTATGCCTTAGGTACTGTGTTGCAACGCGCTCACCAAACAGTGCTAGCAGAGGGGCTATATAACAACAAATTCTTAGCAATGAGTCAGGTGCTCCCATAAAATTATCCCCATTTCAATCAAATATTCAGGCTCTCCAACAGTGCCGTCCGTGGCCTCATGCAACCAGACTACCATGACCTCAGCCTCCCACCAGGGAATGAATTAATCAATTTACCTAAGTCACTGAATAGATTATTAGAGAATTCATCACCCTGGAACGTATTTTGGGCAAGAATTGGATAAGGCAGTCCAGCCAAAATGGCCCAAAACAAGTCCTTTCTTTTGCACGTCATTCTGGACCGTTGGAAGGACGGCAGACTTTGAATATGGTGGCAGTTGTGTGTTTGCGATTATGTCACCAGAGATTTGAATATAGTCTATTTGAACCAGTATCCCTCTTCGCTACAGAGGGCGCGCAAGAAGTTCCGATAAGAAGTTACTCCTCTACAGGAGAGGAAATTTCGTTCAATTATATACTAGGGTGCAGCGGTAAGTGACCGAACCCGAGACATGGCAATCCAACCATATATTTTTATGGCCTTGGACAGCATTGGTGGTGTAGCTGCAGTAAAGTGTATACAACGAGCCAGGGACCCCAGTTCAGGAGTCCCATGAATTATTGCAAATCATGCAGCTTGCAGACTCGAATTCATTGGCCAGTCAGTCCATTATAACTACTACTCCGTAGTCCGTCTCATAGCCGATGGCTCCCTTCGGGGGATAGACGTATAGACTAAAAATAAAAAGTACCCTGTAGTATTTTTGGGGGGGTCCTTGATTGCCTACTGCGCTTGTCTAACTACATGAGGTTTGCCAACCGCCCCATCCATGCACCAACTACGCTAGTCTAACTACATGAGGCTGGGCCAACTGCCCCATACCCGCTGTACACGCGCCAACTGCGCCAATAGTGATATGTACTACTGTTGGAAACCTCCGCCTCATATGTGCCTAAGGCACCCTTCGTATAGACTCAAAAAAAAATTTAAAACTGTTGGAAACCGCTAGGACAAATCGTTGTCACTGGGTGCCAGGTTTGCCTAGTCACCGATGTTATACTGTACGCCAATACTTCGCTCACAGGGATCAAATCAACAATTACTGCTCCTGGTAAACTGTTAGGGCGAATAAACTAAATATCAAACTGCAGCAGCTGAGGCTGTAAGTAACCATTTAATACCCTTCCTTTTGTCCCAGCGCTCTCTCAGGGAATCGAATTTGTGCTCCATGCGCATCGGACTCATAACCTGAAAGCCCTGTGGTGAATTCCCCATGATGATGATCGCCAAGCCCCAACCGTTCATGTCGCAGAAGTACGTCCATCAGGTGAGTTTTTACAGGGGGGTACGTTACAACACAGCAACTGGACGTATATTGTAGTCTTGCGTGCGAACAAAAAAATTAAACGTTCTAAAATCAAGGCGATCCGCCGGTCCACAAACCTTCTACCATCCGTAACCGCTTCCTTACGGCACTTTTCCATCGCCTGACCACGACTCGGACTATTTTCAATCGTCCCATAACCAGTATCCTCTCGCTATGTATACAATTCGCTCATCGATACTTACAGAAATACGTACCACTACCGCAATACCTGCATTCCATTTCCCACTATTATCAATAACTTGACAGTAATCAATTTCCGTTTTCCTCAACTCTGAATTTCAACCATCGTATCCAAATAACTCAACTGCGTGTTCCCGGGCCCTTTCCGCTTCGATATATACTCCTGTCCAAGATACCGATCAAGTAATAATTGTGTCGCTGATTCCTTACGCCCTTTACGCACAATTCTAACCCCACTATCTTCAAATCCGACATCATATTTGTATTTTCGTACTCGCTCTCTTTACAGTGTCGTTTGATCGTAGTCGTTGTGTTTCGTTATTGTAATTTCGTTGTGTTGTGTTTCCGGTTCGTCCTGCAGATTGTTGTACGAAAGATGGTAAAAGATTCCTGTGTGGGCTCTATTAATTATATGTGTTCCGGCCCAGTCATCAATGAGGACTTTTGATCAGTAGCCCGCAGTCGAAAAACTCATACTAATTGGACTAGACCGGGCCAGGGGTACTGAACGAGGTCAATTGAGGTTAAGTCCGGAAACTCAACACAGTAGGGCAAGCAATCACACTCAGTAGGGCAAACAATTAATAGAGAATAAAATATAAATGCCGACAAGTTTCCTGACAGTACAGAAGGAGCAAATTCTTCAGCGCAGTAGAAGTTCACTACCTATACAAGCAACTCAAGCAGAGTATTTTTCCTGGGAAGTGTTCATAGGGCAGAAAATTAATACCGTAATAGAAAATGGCCGATAATGTTATGCAGGATGCCGTAGAGCCATTTACAGCAGAAGTGCGTGCAAATTTTGATCGATTTATTCACATACAAATCGAGCTCGCATGTCTGCAGCAAAACGACGCCTATTTTTACGCCTGCAAAAATCCAAGCAGAGTGAGTGAGGGTGAAGATGAGGAAGCAAATGCAAGAGATCAAGCAGGGGATAGGTCAATACGATTAATGACTCCTTAAAAAAAGAAGCGGGGGATAGGGAGGATGATGATAGCGAGGATAGAGAGGCTGATGATAGTGAGGTGGAATAGTTATGTTGTGATAGATAGTTGCTATTTCTTGTTTAGTGTATTTAGTTAGCTGATAGAAACTTTGTATTTTTTGTCTGGTCAGTGACATCAATGAATGAACCGGGCCCGCAGGACTGGCCCGCCCAGTCAATTGGTAGGTAGGGCCACTCATCAAGGGACCGGTCTAATGATCACTAGACCGGGCTAGTGACGAAAAACACATCCTTGGTGACTGGGCCGGAATATATGCAATTACTAGCGTTACCGATCATGCAAGGGTTACGGAGAATGCTAGGGATATGGTAGGACATGGGTATGGAGAGACATGGGATACCAGTACCTGGGATACGGAGGATACGGAGGATGATGCTTGGAGGCTGGATTGTATGATGAGAATGGGATATATAACAGCACTGGGAATCCCTCATGTTTAGTCTTTTATGATCATTGAATACATTCTTCTTCCCGTCTTCACTTCGCACGAGAGCAAGTGACTTGACGGACGCACTGTTGCAGTGAAGTACCATAAATTCCAAAGGAGGAAGTTGCCCATCTCCAATTAATATACCAAGGTTGGCAACTGTTCAGTTGAGGGTCTGGTTCACTTTTTTTTTTTCTTTTTGAAGTCTCTACATCTTAGGCTATAAGGTGGCGCCGTTTCCGCCCCTTGGGTGTATATACCCACGGAACACGGTGCATAAACGCCCTGCCTCCCGAACCAATGAATGCCCTGACCCCGTACCCATGATTTCAAACTACGGGATAACCGTTAGAAAAGGGTCACCGACTCTATGGTTTGGTGTAGTTCGTTTCCATAGATGGCTGTAGTGGGGTTTATTTGCATGACTCCCGCTCATAGGTACTGTGGTACCAAAATTACAGCAAAAGTCCTGCAAGCCAACGGTGTATTCCGGTAGTACGTGATGACACTAGGTAGTACCTACATGATGTCTTCGCCTTGTACATTTGCCCATATAATGGATTGCCCTAATTAAGGGGCCAGAGGAGATTCAGAGCTCCGCAAACCAGGTCAAGACTCCCCGTTATAAGAGTCTCCATTCCGACTTTCCCCTCGCCAATTGATCTTGCAAACTCCAATACTCCTTCAATGGCTTGTTTGCTGGCAATCATAGCTGCGGGGTCGGTTTTCCTCCAAAGATTGCAATGCATGGCTAAAATGTCGGGAATTGAGGTATCTGGAAGCTTCAAGTTTTTGTCTAGTTGTAATATGAGTTATAGTGAGGAAAAGTATAAGAATATTACCGTGGTGCTTACCAATCCTTTTATCTCCATCCCGTCTTTCTTGATATGTGGTAAAGATGTCATATTCTGGCTGTATATTGTTGTTTTGATACGACTTGCTAGAGTTTGTAGCAATCCTTGTCGGAGATATGTGTGAAGATAAGGATGCGTGAAAGGCCCAAGGACTTGGTGATATTAATTTTAGTTCTGCAATTGTACGAAGGTCGAAATTCCTAGTCCCTTGTCCGAAATTCCTACATACCCTTGGTTTCCCTTTTCAGATATGCATTTGGCAAACCATTCAACTGCGTGTTTCACACTCAGTTCATTATGTGCACCATCGAGAAACCATTCATTCTGACCCTCTGATATAATCTCGAATCTCCCAGGCCAGGAGAACTTGGCATCCCACCCAATGTGTCAGATGAGGTTAGACAAGAATTCTCAGGTCGTGCTTTGCGCTTGAGAAAGGCATCAACAAGTTCAAGAGCTAAAGAGCAATTCGTTTTCTGTGTGGGCGTTTGAAGGGCTCGAGTATCACCCGGTATTGTGTATATCAAATAAATAATTGACAGCTAGTGTATCCAACGGACACCAAATACCCAGGTTCCAGTCGTTACTATTACCAGTGCTGTATAATACTCTGGTTCCAGACAGCCTAGTGCATGTAGTTGATAGCTAGTGGTAGGTATGTTCAAGTTGTGCCAATTGCCACTCATCGTTCAGGTTGGACATGTGCTACTAGTAGAGTTTAGCAAAGGCCTTTGCTAAGGTATACTTAGGTGCATCAATGTTCTTTTCTCAGTTATAGACCCATGGCGCTCTAGGCACCTGCATATCTATTGAAACCCGAGGGCTGGGGTAAGTAAGGCTTGGAGGAGAGTGTGCATGTTGGAAGGAGGAGACGAGGGAAGCAGGCATTTGATACTAATCACCCTGGCATGCATTGGCAAGGTTTACGACTGGAATACTTGGATCTCTACTTATATGATAATATACATATATATATATTGTGGGGAAGAGTCAGCTGAAGTTAACCCCTGGTTAGGGAAGTACCCTGTAATGGAGATCCTGTTATAATCAAGTGACCATTGGTAGTTTATCATGTTCTATTGGCCTGATAGCATGAACTTGAGTCACTCAAGCCGCAATACCATTCCATCATCACCTTGCTAGTAGACCACTAGAAAAGTGTCCTTCCAGATTTGTATATGATGGCAGCATATTCTGTGGACACTTTGGCTACTTTTACAAAACACACCAGGAGCACAGTAAACCATATGAGTATAATTAACCATGAGCCAGAACCATTAGTCAAGGAATGATAGTAAATTAACCATTGAAGATTTATAGCTATTTACACAAGACAAAGTTCAGGGTAACATAATATAGGTAAAATAAAACTACTCGTACGCATCAGAGCCAGTCGACTGTATTCAGAGAGTGGTAGTAGTGGTAGTGTTGTGGTGTAATTTTCAGTGCTCCTGGCTAATATTTACTTATATATGTGAGGTGTTACAACCCAAATGAGCCACCCTATATAGGCATAATCTATTGAGCCATTTGAGCTCGGTTATCCATACTTGACATGACACCAACTACATCTTTGGGCATATACCACAGATAATCATAACCTACCAACCCCATTTACAAGAAAGAGTCAGTGGCCTATAGCTGATGTACTGGGTTAAAAGTCCGATTGCAGATTCCATTATGGAGAGCTGGATGTTAAGATGTATGTCTGTTGGCCTGCCTGCCTTCTCTGTTGCTACCTAAGGGTTGAACGCCTAAAGAGCATGGGATACCCGCAGCTGGCTCCTGACTCCCATCAATACTAGTATTTGATAAAACCAATACTTGCTCATGCTCAATCTAAACAAATCCTTTTCGAAAATAGACCCCGGCTGAATATGATCGCTATCTCCAAAAACTGAGGCCATATTCAACAATTAGGCAAAAGTAGAAAGTAGGATCAGAAACTGTACCATAACCTCACTCCTGGTAACCCCCATTCTCCTTTTCCCCCCAAAAGAAAACAAAAAACTAATTTATGAAAAGACATATATACACAGTCCAAAATTATATATAGAGCCAAGACTATCATCCCCATCCCTTCTCATACATGCTAAAACAATATGCACTGGTATTTCACCTGAAATGAATGCCGCCTAGAAATACAGAACCCTCAACCGTGTAAACATCCCATACATGCAGAAGGTGATTGATTCCCTAGGCGCTGATTTGACTCCCTCCTCGTCTCAGCCTTGTTCCCACACTGCATGCCCCACCTTTATTGTATTCTAGGAGTTAACACTAGACACCGACTGTCATTCGTTCGATTCCGCGGATTAGAGCTAAAAATGTATAGTAGAGACTAGCCTCCTTTCGCAGTCCGCTATCCCAACACCGCGGACTCACTTTCTGCAACACCCTCGCTCATGCCTTCTGGATTGCTATTCTGTTCCTGAACTCTCACTTCTTCCATGCGAGACTGGAGACTGCGCCATATATCCAGAACTTGGGGGTTGAGTCCATAGCCGTCGTAGGGATCTTGTACGTAGTCACCGGCAACTTTCCCCGCATTGTCTTTGATAGAAGGGTCAATGCCCCTCTCGATTAGGAATGTTAACATATTCGGTTGTTGTGCTCGCATTGCCACATGCAAAAGTGTCCTTCCATAGCTGTCCCTCGCATGAGCACCAGCATCTTGTAGCAATTCCACAATCCACTCATGGCCATTACTTGCTGCAATGAACAGTGGTGTTGTACCGGATTTTTCCTTCGCATCAATTTTAGCACCAGCATCTAGCAGTAATTTCACAACCAGTCCATGGCCATTCTGTGCTGCAATGTACAGCGGTGTTGCACCATCTTTGTTTGCTACCTCAGTTTCAGCACCATGTTCTAGCAGCAATTGCGCAACATGCTCACTGCCGTATTTTGCCGCAACAAACAGTGGTGTTAAACCAGTTGCCTCCTTTGCATCAACCTCGGCACCAGCACCTAGTAGCAATTGCACAACCTGCTTATGGCCATTATTTGCTGAAACGAACAATGGTGTTCCACCAGATTTTTCCACCGCATCAACTTCTGCACCAGCATCTAGCAGTAATTGCACAACCTGCCCACAGTTGTTCTGTGCTGCAATGTACAATGGTGTTGCACCATCTTTTTCCTTTGCATCAATTTTAGCACTATGTTTCAGCAGCAACCGCACTACCCGCTCATCGCCCCTCTCGGCTGCTACGTGCAGTGGTGTTGCACCAGTTTTTCCCTTTGCATCAATTTCAGCACCCCCTTCTAGCAGCAATTGCACAATCCGCTCATGACCGCTCTCTACTGC
>Ga0307514_10005143_pt1 | contig 11814 bp, 9 predicted proteins | sample 16_EM_MG_FD_203088 | JGI IMG/M metagenome (GOLD analysis project Ga0307514, IMG submission 203088) | Populus trichocarpa ectomycorrhiza microbial communities from riparian zone in the Pacific Northwest, United States - 16_EM | ecosystem: Host-associated > Plants > Roots > Unclassified | place...
ATTTTATTGCACACAATGCAACCATTTATTTTTAGTTTACTTAAACAAAACCATCCAATAGAAATGAATCGTGATCAATTTTCACGTTGGTTTTCTGGTTTCGTCGATGGTGAGGGTAATTTTCAAGTTTTCTTAGATCGTAATTACTTGCGTGCCATATTTCGTATAAGATTGCATATTGATGATATAGCAATTCTGTACAAAATACAAAAATTTTTAGGAGTAGGTAAAGTACAAATTAATAATAATAGTTGTGTTTTTGTTATTTATAAATTAGAAGATTTAACAAACGTGTTATTTCCACTGTTAGATCAATATAATCTGTTTACAACTAAATGATTAGATTATCTAGATTTTAAATTAGTAGTTAATTATTTAATAACTGCTAGAACAACACGACTTAATGAAGAACTGGCACTTTGAATTCACCCTCTAATTAAGGGTATGAATTTAGGTCGTACAGAATTTAATTTTTCATTAATTCCTGCCATAATTACTATTGACTCTTTTTGGTTATTAGGTTTCATAGAAGCTGAAGGAACATTTGGACTGAAAAACTTTAGTCCCTTTTTTCAAATAGGCCAAAATATTAGAAGTTATAAGGTTATGGACTCTATTATTGCTTTTTTACAATCCCTTCCTAAACGATTTCTTTTTAGTGTAAATACCTTATCTCCTCATGTATCTAATTCATTAAATACTGCTACTAATGTTTCAGCATTATCTATTAATAATATAGATGCCTTATACGATTATTTAATGTTTTTTTTACTAGATATGCCTTTTCAAACACGTAAGGCTGTAGATTTTTATTATTGATGTATTATTCTTCATTTTCACAAATTCGGGTTTTTTTATTTACCTGAAGGAAAGGCTTTAACAGCTAAAATTGCAAGTTACATCAATGACGGTAGTTATTCTACAAATCCTAATAAAGGAATCGCGCCAAGTATTGATGAAATAATTCATTTATTAAATCTTCCTCTACCTGTCAGTTTAACTCCCGAAATGTTACACGTTGATTTAGCGAAAGCTTTTGCTAAATTGGTTAATGATCGGAATATTTGAGTTTATGATAATGGAGTTTTAATGAATGCCCAACCTTTTCATTCATTTGCAGCAGCAATGCGATCTATTGGTTATGCGTCTTCTAGTGTTGCCGCACGAAGAACTCTTGATACTGGTAAACTAGTAGGTGGACGTTACACATTTTATTCTTTTCCACAAGACTCTTCAAATTAATTAAAAACCCCCCTGCTTTGTTTGATTTTTAAAAAATAATCAAACAACAAGCAACAAATTTTTATAATAATTAATTTACTAAAAAAGGTTTTGTGGACATGTTTATAACACAAATGATTATGAGAGATGTAAATATGGGATGAGCCATAAGATATACTCATGCTAATGTAGCTTCATTCTTCTTTATTTTTGTTTATGCTCATATAGCTAGAGGATTATATTATGGAAGTTATAAATCTCCAAGAGTTGCTCCTTGATCTATTGGAGTAGTAATTTTAGTTTTAATGATTGCTACAGCCTTCTTGGGTTATGTTTTACCATATGGTCAAATGTCTCTATGAGGTATAATTTGCCTCACATGCAATGCTATTTTTTCAACAATAACTCTAATATCCATTTTATGTATTCAAACTATTTTTATTAGTGAAGGATTTCTCTTTATTAATATATATTTAGGTGCAAATTCGCGACGACAAGGTCTTCTTGCTAAACGGCTACCAGCCGATGCTCGGGTAGGACCTCATAATCATGATATCTTGAGTATCTTTTCAGGTACTTTACTTGGTGATGCACATGCAGAACAACGATCTTCTGGTAACGGTACACGAATTAGTATTTCGCAAGAATCTAATAAAGCAGAATATCTCTTGTACTTGCACAAGTTAATTGCTGATCTAGGTTATTGTAATCCAAATACACCTGTTATTCAATCTCGACTAGGGGTTAATGGAACAACAAGATATGTTATACGATTTCACACTTACACATATTCTAGCTTAAACTCATTGCATAGTATTTGATATAATAGCAATGGTATTAAACAAGTACCTAAAACTATTGCAGATTTTCTTACGCCTCTAGCACTAGCCATTTGAATTATGGACGACGGAGGTCGTGTAGGATCTGGGTTGAAGTTGGCTACTAATTCCTTCACATTTGCAGACAGTCTACGTTTAGTGCGAGTTCTTCACGATCTTTACGGACTTAAGGCTTCTGTTCAATCTGCTGGAGTACGAGACCAATACCATATCTACATATGATCTGAATCTATGCCTATGTTACGAGAATTAGTTAGGCCCCATATGGTACCATCTATGCTATATAAACTAGGTGAGTAACTAAATGCACTATTAGAGTTTATTTTTGTTAAACATTGTATAGTCTCTATAATTAGAGGCGACACTGATGAAAACGGTCAAAGACTTTTTATCTCTTGTTCAGACCGTCGATTCCTAATATTTAAAAAATTAAATATAGGTGATCTCTACAGACTGGAACATCGGTGGGTATCTTAACTTACAATTTATAGATGCTTAATGTACAGTCGAATAGTTCTTAGCTTATGCTAACACAAGGCACAATATTGCTAGTATAAACAGCAACTTATGTATCATAAGTTTATTAGTGTACATGATTATATATTCGGAGAAAAGTATTATACTTAAATAGCTTAACAGCCTTTACGATATATAATTGAACTATTGGCTACAGTAATTACTAACTTATTATCTGCTATACCTTATATTGGAGTAGATTTTGTTGAATTTGTTTGAGGTGGTTTCAGTGTTGCTAACGCTACATTGAATAGATTCTTCTCATTACATTATTTATTACCTTTCATTTTAGCAGCTTTAGTAGCATTACATTTTTTAACTTTACATGAACATGGATCTGGAAACCCTTTAGGAGTTTCAGGTAATATTGATAGATATTCAATGCATCCTTATTTCACATTTAAGGATTTAGTAACTGTTTATTTATTCTTATTAGTATTAGCTATAATTGTTTTCTACTATCCTAATTTAATGGGTCACAGTGATAATTATATTCCTGCAAACCCTATGAGTACACCAGCTTCAATTGTTCCAGAATGATATCTTCTACCATTCTATGCTATTTTAAGATCTATCCCTAATAAACTATTAGGAGTAATAGGAATGTTTGCATCATTATTAATTTTATTAGTATTACCTATTACTGATACATCTAGAATAAGAGGTAACCAATTCAGACCATTTATGAAATTATTCTTCTGATTCTTTGTTGTAGATTTCTTCATTTTAATGTGAATTGGAAGTCAACATCCAGATGAGCCTTTTGTAACGATTGGACAATTTGCTACAGCATTCTATTTTATTTGGTTCTTAGTATTAGTTCCAGCTTTAGGTATATTAGAAAATACACTATTTGATTTAGGTGTTTCAACAAAAACAAAAAACTAAATTATATTTTTTTAAATTGTTTAACCCCCCCCCTAAACCGTAAGAAATTTTATATATTGTTTAATTACATATTTTATTTCAATTACTAATAATATTAGGAGATTTAACTGTAGCTTCTGTAACTATATGAGTTGTAATATTAATCATGAAACTTTAGGATTACTAAATTCTACTTTAAATACAGATGTTAAACCTAAATATCTACCTGTTAAAACTAATGTTGCTATTGCAAGTGCTGTTACAGCTTATGCTAGAATTAACATGATGGAATTAAAACTTGATCCAGGTGTAATTTATTCTGATACGGATTCAATTATAACAACAACAGTTTTACAAGACCATTTAATAGGTAAAGAATTAGGTCAGTTGAAAGATGAGTTAGATGGTAAATTTATTGACCAGTGTTACGTATTAGGAATTAAAGAATACGGTTACACATATAAAAACGATAGTAATCAATTAGTAGAAAAATCTGTATTTGCAGGTGTTAAAAGAGATTCACTATCTTTCAATGAGATTCAACAATTACATGAAGGTAAGGTTTTAACTGTTAAAACAGGAGATAGATTATTTAAATCTTTCACCAAGTTAAACTTATCTTTCAAACAGGTTACATTGAATTTAAAAAGAACTAATATTAAACCCTTAATAAACAATATCTACTATCCTTTACATATTGAAAACGATAAAGTTATAGATAATATTCTTATCAACAATAAAACAGTAAACAATCATCCAATTAAATATAAATCAAATAACAACTATTTAATAAAACATGGGCAAAATCTAGTTAAATTTTTATCTAATATTTTAAAACCCAAAATGTTTTAACTTGATTTGTTAAATTAAACACTACCTACCTTGAAGTAGGTAATCCTTAACTTATAGTTAAGCCGCGATAGAAGACTATTATCTCCTAAACAAATACTTTTAGGTAAAGATCGCTGAATAAAATAATAACGATTGTAATTAAATTGGTTATAATCTTCACTTGCCAAGTGAAAGTAGAGAGTTCAAATCTCTTCAATCGTATAAATAGGTAATTAGAAATAGGTACTAGTAAAACATTAGCTATAATATTAGAATTACTTATTTTTGACTATTTTTAATAGAGTTTAAATAAATATAACAATTAAAATCAACATAAAATACGTTAAAATAAGGCAAAACCAATAAAACACCCTTAAAACCCCACATCACCAAAAAAAAACAATTCACCTTTTCACTAAAATTTTAACATTGTTTCCTAGGTATAATTTAAACTGGTCTAAACCCAAACAAGTTTTCAAGCTCATCAGGATTAACATCTGTATAAGCTTTAACAAATTCATAAGGGTAGCTAAAACTAGCCATTACTGAAGGATATAAAGAGTTAACATCATAATATTTCAACAATTCTCCAAAAGCTTTATAAAAATCTGTAGCTCCTCCAAAATAAGAAGGTCTAATAAAACTATCTAAATTTCTACTTAAAATAGGTATTGGTTCCTGTAAAAAGTTAGTTTGTCAGATTTTCACAGCCATTGAAGGTGCTGATACACAGTCTAAAATATCAATACTAAAATTATTAAATGTTTCAATTCTAGCGTTTTTATAAGCCTCTAACAAACATAATGAATCTTGCATTCCATAATCCATAGCTGGAATTAATTTATTTCAATTAAATAAAATTGAAGAGTCATGTCAATCTTTATTATATTTACTTAATTTACCTTTAACATTATAAATTTTACAAAAGTCATCTAAACCGATAGGAAATTGTCTCATAGAATCTTTAAAATTAATATTATTAAATTTATCATCTTTAGTAGCTTTTTTATTATCCTCCTGTTCAATATAATCAGGGTTTTCAAATTTAAAATCGATAGAAATAAATCTGTTTTGCGGATCTACTAAACTTGTAACATATTTAGGATCAAAAAACAAACTTCCTCATTTATAAATAAAATAACCGTCAAAACTACCTAAATTATGTACTATAACAGGATCTTTATGATATAAAGTTAAATAATTAAATACGTTAATTCATAAATTATTTAAAGCTTCGTAAGGATTTAAAAAAAATAATTCATAATCTACTAAAAATTTTATTTTCTCACCATCAAGCCTGGTAAAAGTTACTAATCAAGTGTATTCAGAATTATTATAAGGGAAAGTTTCACAATCTAAAGAAGCGAAATTAATTCCTGGTAAATTTTCTAAAGGTTTTAAAGGCATAAAATGAGTAGTATTATCAGGTTTTTTAACATATTTAGGATCGTTTTCTAAAGCTTTTGCTAATTCTTCAGCTTTTTCCAACTCTTCTTTTTCTATTAAACTAATATCTCCAAATTCAGGAAGTAGATTATTCATAGTTGAATAAGGCCTAACATTTTTTTTTACTATTCTGAGTCCTGATTTTCTAGAACTTAAAAACTCTCCTTCTTTAGGTTTATTCATTGTAATAACGCTATCAGCGAATTTATCAACTTTATAAACCACAACTTCAAGTAATGTTGCACTAGTTATTTTATACCCAGCATAATCACTTTCAGAAATATATTTTATATGATTTTGAACACTTTCTAAATACATTTCTAAACTTGTATTTTCTTGGATTAACACATTGTGATGAAAATTAAAGAAAACTCCATTACTATTACAATTAACCATTATTATTTTATGTTTCCCAAAAGCTTTAAAAGACTTGTTTTGGGTTAAAGTATTGTAAATACCTTTTAATAAATCATTAGCTGTTAAATTATTATAATTCATTAAAGTTATAATCATTTTATTATTACCTTTACCTTGTTTTTTTTTAACTTCAGTAACTCTTAAATAAAACTCTTTATCTTCAACAATATGTTCGGATTTTTTATTTGGAATGTTTTTTTCCAGCTTGTTTATTAAATTAGATGTTTTTGATACAAGAAGATTTAAAATAGTTATTAATGTTTTCATGTTTATAGTTTATAGATTTAACGTCTAGACGGAGTTGAACCGTTACCCTGCGCATGCTAAAACCCATTCATAAATTTAACAATTTGATTTCTAATTGCCAGTGAGGTCAGCAGGGTCGACAAGAATGTTACTCGAGATTAATTTAGCATCTTGAGGCATGGTTGGCTGTATTACACAAGTTAGGGTCTATTAAGAATAAATATCATCACAGATCTAATTAACGGTCAGTTTGTTGCTTACCTAAGTGGCCTAGGTTATCCTAGGTATTAACTATTATATTTATTTTAACATTAGGATTTTTCAAATTTATACCTAATCTACTTACCATAAACTTATTCTTCATCCAATTGACTGAATATAGAACTTTACTTTCTTAAAACTAAAGTAGAATAAGTGTTTTGTTTGAAACTTTATTTTTAACTTCTAATCAAACAAAGTAAAATATTTTATTAAATTTATAAAAATCTAACTCTGGGACAATCACTTCACCCATTTATTTATATTTTACTAGATCTAAACATTATATTATATTTAGGTATTTTAAAAGGGTTTATTAACACAATCTAAGAGTAACTTGATAAATTAAAGATTTATTAAAATATTCGTTATCATCAAAATCTTTAAAATAATCAGGGTTAACTTCATCTATAAATTGAGATAAATGTGCAAGACTACCAAAGTCTAATTTTTTATGTATAATTAATTCCGATTCTGATTTTTTAGTAGTAAACAACACTTCTATTTCAATATTATCATGTGACCAATCTTCTAAATTAGAGTTGTTAAAATATAAATCATTAGCATATTTTGAAATAGCTGTTAATAAATTAATAATTGTAAAATCTTGTTCTTTTCTCACGATTAAAACAAAAGCATTATCAATAACTGTGTCATGTATTATTATCATTTTATCGTTAGTATTTTAAAGAGAGGGATTGTTTTAAGCTAAAACGACCCAATAACAAAGCAGGTTAAATTTAAGAAAAGGGGTTTATAGTTATAAAAAAATTAATCTAATTTAGGATACGTTTTTATATTTGCTACTTTTAATTTACTAGTAACAAAATCAATGTCTTTTTAAATTAAAGACGGTTAGTTAATATATTTTTATTTAAGGTTAAGTAATAGCTTCTTTAATATTTATAAAGTAAGTATTAGATTGCTTGTTTTCTTTAATATCTCTATGTCAATTAGGGTTAAAATTATTAACATAATCTAAATAAGTATTAAAATCTGTAAGTTTAATATAATTGTTAATATAGATTAAGGGCTGATTGTTAGGAACGCATTGAACTTCGAATTTGATATCCAGTTTAACTCTTCTAGTTTTGTTATAAAAATCTAATACGCAGTTAAAAATATTAGAGAGTAGTTTATCTTTGGAGTCTTCTTCTTCGTTCACCATAACTAAAACGAACCCTTTAGGTGTTGGCATCGAGTGTAATATTTTCATGTTATATTTTTTCATTGTTTATATTTTAATTTGTTTGTTTAATAATGAGTGGGGGTTGAGCGGTTGCGCATAAAAATATTTTAATTTCTGCTTAAGTCTGTTAGAGTTGCAATTATTATAAATAGAAAAGGATCATTTCCGACATTTCTATAACCACCAAATAGTTCTATCAAATCATCAACAGTATTACCTTGTCTGACTAGATCCAACACGTCTATGGTGGCCTCACTATAAAATTTAACTTGATCTGGCTCTAATGTTCTTAAATCATATCTTCTATGTAGTTTTTGTAAAATAGTATCGTAAACTTTATTGTATCACTCTGGTGAGTGCAGAATTGTCGCAGGATCTACTACATCTTTATTAGCGAAGAAAGAAGTTATATAATTTACAGAAGAAGTTGAAACGTTAATTATAGAATTAGATACTGAGGTATAACAAGCACTTAAATAACTTATAGTAGTTTTAAATAAAGCAGGTCATACAAAGGTATCAGGAGTTGTATCAATAATATCAACAAAATCTAGTAAATCTGTAACAGTTTCAGGTCCGAATACAAAGTCTGGATCTTGTATTAATCATTCTTGAACTCATGCTTGATGTCAACTAAAACCGATATAACCTATTAAAGCAATAGGTATTAGTCTTAGACCTCACCAGACGTAATCGAAATGATTAACTATTTCTATATTTAAAGTAGTAGTTTCAGTATTACTTTCAGGTAAACTAGTTACTTCAATTAAATCTTCTTTAACAAAATAATTACTTGTTAGTGTATAAAAATCTTGAAAAAGGGGGTAGATAAATTTATAAAATAAAATAAATAAAATCCGATTAAGATAGCGATATAAAATTAAGTAATTAAAATATTTATTTAAATTCCACCAAAAACGCAATTATAAAATAATAAGAAGTAGAAGGAAAAGGGGTTTATTTAAAAAAAAAATTATTATGCCTCAGGCACAGAAAATTTATTATTCTGTTCTATTATTTTTAGATAAAATAATAGGTGCAACCAATGATAATAATAATATAAAACTTAAAACAATTAACCAAGTAGCTCCATAAGTAAAAATACCTTGACCTAAAGTCTCAATATGTAAGAAACTAGTAAAGTTAGTATCCGCATTAAAAGGATTTATAGTACTATTAACAATTGTTAAAGGTTGTACCGTAGATTCATTTAATAATAATAAACCGTTTAAATAATTTAAAAATTCAATAGGTAAAGAAAGAATAGAAATATTGTTTAAATTTAAAGGTAAAATAGAAAATATTTCATATAAAAATAAACCTCCAACAGCTAATGCTAAAGGTAAATTTTTAGTATAATCACTACCAGTTTCTAAAATATCTACAAGTTTAATATTAATCATCATAATTACAAATAGGAATAGTACTGTAATAGCACCAATATAAATAAGAATATAAGCAATACCTACAAAACCTAATCCTAGTATAATTAAATAACCGGCTGCATTAATAAATAGAGTAATTAAAAATATTACACTTATAACAGGATTTTTATTTGTTATTACTAAAACTCCTGATAGAATAGCTCCTAAACTCAACAAATCTAATAAAAAGTTATACATAAATTTTAATAAATTTAGCCTACGAAATTATATAGCATAAAATTCGCTCGATATTTCTTTATATTTATACTTGTAATTTTATAATAATTTATTTTCTGGTCTATAATTTTGAAAAATAATAAGAAAAGACCAAGCAAGCTAAATTTTTTAATTCAATTCAAACCTTATTATAATATTAATAAATTATGTTAATTTTTTATTTTGTTTTTTCCTAATAATTAATATTTGTTGTTTATTTTTTTTTACAAAAAAAGGGACAAAACTAATATAAAAAGAAAAATTATTTAAAAATATTACTATTAAAAAGGTTCAAAAATATAAATTAAAATTAAACAAAGTAAAAAATAATTAGAAACGATAAAAGGCTTTTAACAAGAATTATTAATTATACATTTAAAGCTACTAATTATTATTATTAATATTATTAAATAATTTTAAAAATAATATTAATAACTTATTATAATATTTATAATGTTTAATTTTCTTGTGGTAAACACCTAAATAATAAAATTTTATTTTCCTTGAGGATTCTAACCTCAATCTTAACTAATATTTAAATTATATAAATTTTATCAAATTAATATATTAGTAGACCAGACACTGTGGATTTAAAATTTTAATAATAAGATTGAAGGGACTCGAACCCTTACAACATCCATTATGAGCGAATTGCACTAACCATTTGTGCTACAATCTTTTTATGCTGTTATTCTATTACTATTACTATTACTTTTAGGCTTAGCCTAAGGCCTAATTATTTTTTTATAATTTTTGTTCTAATATTATTATGCTTTTAATAATAAGAAAATCGCTTGCTTTTGTTATTTTGTTACAGAATAAGAAAAACCGCTTACAAGTTTTGTTACAAAACCGCTTTTTTCTAGAAAAACTATAAATTAGAAAGGTTAAAAATATAAATTATTGGATTAAAATTATAAAAATAGAATTAAAAACAAAGTTAGTAATTCACAAAAAGGGGGTGAAAAATTATCTAAAATTATGCTTTAAAAAAAGTATAATATAAAAAATTAATTAATAATAGTATGACTCATATTAATAGTAATTCTATGAGCTCCATTTTTATTTTTACTTGTAAATGAAGCTGTATTTACAAAATTTACTTTATTTTTAACAAAAGTTCCTCTACTGAAAGTTTTTACAGTTTTTCTGGGAACTACTTTTTGAGTAGTTAAACGTCCAGCTAATCTAACTTTAAATCCTGTAACTTCAATAGGTCTCATTTTATTTTTAAATGAATTATCTAATAAACCTGAATTTGCATCGATAGTGTTTAAATTATCAATAATATTTTTATTATTATTATTTAATAAAAAAGAAAGTATTGGTGCGGTTTTTAAAGAATTATTGGACTTTGGATTTAATACTCTAATTCTAGAATTAACTTTTTTCATTATTGTATAAAATTTTATTCTTTTACTGTTTGATCCTATAGTATGGGCTAATATATTAGGATCTTTAAAAGGATTATATAATCGAACCAAATCTAATTCTATTTCTTTTTTAAAAAAACAAGATAATATATAAGCTAATAAATTCAATTTATTTATATTTAATTTTAAATATTTATTATTAATTCTTCCTAAATAATAACATAAACGTATATTTATTTGATCTGGTCTACAAATAAATACAGGTTTACTAATTAGACAAGCTACAGAATAAAAATAATCATTTAATAATTCTAATACAAAATTTTTATAATATGTATTTAATTTAGTTCCATTTTTAAAATTATAAACTATAGATTGGTAATAAGGTAATTCAGAATTAAAATTTAAAATTAGTCTCATTAAATTTCTAGGTTTAACATTTTTAGGTAGAACTGGTGTATTAGATTTATTAGAATTAAGGCTTACTATTTGATTTGGAGCAGCTTTTAATAATACTATTTTTTTATTATTTATATCTAAATATAAAGGTTTATTTGTCGATCTTTCTTGTAAAAGTTGATCCGTGTTTTTTAATAAATAATTTTTTATAATATTTTTTCTGTTCTTTACAACATTTAAATCAAAATTAGAAAAAAATTGAGAATTTTCACTTAATGTTTGAATATAGTTTATCATAAGATGTTAATGGTTTTTTTTTATTTGTATTTTTTAATTTTGTTGCGACACTTAATGTAAATTAACTAGTAATCTGGAAATTATCCCTTTATTTTTATTTGTTTTTCTTAAAAAAACAAATAAAAAAATAACTAGCAATTTCTTATTTTCTCTATTAAATTTTTTTATTTTTTTTACCTAATTTAATAACTAAATTAGTAATTTAGATAAAAAGCAAATATTTATTAAACTTTAAATTATTAAATAATTATTATAAAATAATGCCTGTTTTTGTT
>Ga0307514_10005144_pt1 | contig 11813 bp, 9 predicted proteins | sample 16_EM_MG_FD_203088 | JGI IMG/M metagenome (GOLD analysis project Ga0307514, IMG submission 203088) | Populus trichocarpa ectomycorrhiza microbial communities from riparian zone in the Pacific Northwest, United States - 16_EM | ecosystem: Host-associated > Plants > Roots > Unclassified | place...
TGAGGGACAATATGGAGGTAGCACAACGCCGAATGGTCAAGCACTTCAACCTAAAGGTAGCAGAAAAAGAACCAACGTTCAAAGTAGGAGATTGGGTAATGGTCAACGCAAAAAACATCAAGACAAGGTGTCCGACCAAGAAGCTGGATTATAAACTACGTGGGAAGTTCAGAATTAAAAGACTAAGAGGTACGAATGCGTATGAGTTAGAACTTCCTCCAAGTACTGGCAAAATACACCCAGTTTTTGATATTAGTTTGTTGGAACCCTACCAACTGAACAATATACAAGGCAGGTGCTCGCCAACACCCCCACCTGTTGATTTGAAATAGACAGAGTACCATGTAGAAAACATAAGGACCAGTGAGTTGAGGAAGGGCCGGGTTTGGTATTTGGTTTCTTGGAAAGGTTATGGGCTGTATGATGATACTTGGGAGCCGTATGACAATTTACGAGATGGTGCAGCTGCAACAGTGCTGAAGTTTCATCAGGACAACCTTAGGAGGCCGCGGGATCCGGCCGTTTTCATTTGAGATACTCTTTTTCCTATTGTAGCCAATAGTTTTTGATGAGGTCTCTTATGTGATAATTCATTTTATCTGTTTGTTCTTTTTTCCTATATAATTGTCACATACCAATTGTCCCAGGGGTGAAAAGAGACGTCCGTACGATGAGTTGGGCTGCGTAACAAGGGGAGATTAGTCCCAGGCCCCAATCAATGTTCTAAGTTTGCATTATTGATACCTGAGGCTTGTGTGCTCAATTAGCTTCTTGAGGACAAGACCTTAAGGAGGGGGCACTGTCATGGGGTGATACCCAGCCCTTCCCGAGGAACTTGTATCAATAAAGAACGACTCTGATACAGTTGGAAAGGAATTAGGAAGACTTGAGAAAGTCTTGCGCATATTACTCAAGTTAGAAATACTTAAGTACTTCTAACTAGGACAACGCAGTTGCTGAACAACCGTAGTGTTGTTGGGTTGGAACTAGGCTCCAATAACATGTTCAGAGAGGTACCCTCTGTTACACGTGTGAGTTTCGTCAGGTTCCGACTACTGGTTGTTGAGTTACATGAAGTTGAGAATACTTAGCACGAGAATTATATGGTGGCTATTACCCTGAACTTGCATAGGTTACCCTGAACTTACTACCCTTACCCTGAAGTTTAGTCAGCCCTTACCCTGAACTCAACTTTGGAGCTTAATAACTCAGCGAGCGTCGCCCTGATTAAATTAAGAAAATTACCATTGCGTCCGGCTCACCGAATGCCCCTACATTCAACCTTCAAAGTATGAATCTGAGAACATTTTTGCGGAAGCATAATTGCGTAAAAATAAATCAAATAATCAACCACGTAGGGGGTAATTTAGACCCAAGTGGGTCCGGTGACACTATCAGGGGGCATGAGTTGAGCTGAGCTGAAAATCGGGTGTAGCGAAAAGTTAATTGGAAAAAATTCGGTTCAAGTTAATTCTAGGACAGGATTATGCGCTGATTCCAAATCTGACCTCAGAATACTTTTATGATTTAAACCCGGGAAATTATTGGCCTGTTTTGGCGCGGGCTCTAGGTCCCCAAAGCGGCAAGTCAGGCTTTTACATTTATCTCATGAAGTATGTTCCTGATTAAGATGAACTAAGATTCTATTGTGAAGTACGCATCAAGGGCTTTCCCATGAGAGGACAACTAAGTCATTCAGAGTTATATCTATGGAGTTATGAGCAGTTGAATGATAGAATCACCTATAATATCAATGGACACTAGACACCCATATACGGAATTACCGAATACTTACTTTGATATCTCATGATACTTGGCTAGCCGAGTCTAGGCTCGTATCGAGGAATTGCTGATGTATCGCAATAAAATAATGTGGGATCGTGTATGACTTCCAAATTAATTCGTAACTACCCAACAGTTGCAGAATGCTTAAAGCAAGAACAGGATATTAATTTTCAGTTAAGTCAAGTATGTACAACGACTTCATAGGCAGGGGTAACGCCGGCGACTGAGAATTAAACAAGATGGTGTGAAGTGACTATTATTGGAATTGCACGAACTGCGCGAATAAGAACACTACTCTCCAACTGCGTATTATAAATAGTAGAAAGCAGCTGAAGGCTGGGATCGCGCGCACCACAAGTGTCAATCAAGTCTCGAGAAACACACCGCCTAAAAAGTTCTAAGTTAACGTTGGAATACGGATTTCACCTACTTAGGAAAATACTTGTTAAGTTCGACTTGTATTGAAATCATACTGAACTTTATATCCTGAAAGACTTAACCTGAGTTGCGGGTTACTTCTGTTGTAGGATTAATATTCGGCCCCGCTATTTATCTGCTGAAGTTCAAGCATAAAGGGACAATAGTGGCCCCGTAACAGCGCCAGTTACAACACATTCCCACCCCTACCAGATAATCATATCCCCAAACGAATTGTCTCAAGTCGTATGTTTCCTCGAATCATTCCAGCCCCGAACTTGACCTGCTAGCATAACCAGTGGCAGGAGATCAAACCCATGAGCCGACTGAAGACCCCCACCATCACCTCCAGCACCCGAAATACCTCGAGAGACAATTGACCAAGTTGTCGCGGAAATCATTTTCTAAAGACAAGCTGAATTCAATAAGCTACGACACGAGCTTAATGAAGTAGCAGCAAGTCTTATTGCCTAGTCCATTGAGTTATGGTGCCACCAGGAACCTCCAAATGCTATATTCCTTGTGGCCAAAACAACTTACAATGACTTGAATATATTACAGGATCAAGTTAAGACCGAAATGGGAGCTCTCCTTGCCACTAGCTCCACCCAGACTGAGAAGTTTTATACCCTTATCGAAAAAATCTCCACAGCACTCACCAAGCAATAAGACGACCTTACTAAAGTAATAAAGTCACAAACTACCACAATTGTTGATGGCGCAAAAGAAAGATTTGATCAGGTCAATGAAGAACTTATCAAGCTTCACGATTGGACTAAGCAGTCAATTGATCAAGAAGTCCAGGACTGAATTGCTAGTGACAAAGCAGTCGTAGAAATCGCAATAGCTACTGTTGATGCAGTCAACTCTTTGAAGAGGAAGCAGAAGGAGTCTCCAGCTCCCTTGGGCACGGCCTCAAGCAAGCGACAGTGGCAGCATCAACTAGATATCCCTCTCGATCTCAGAGAAATCTCTGAGCCTGCACCACCTCCCCAAACAAAAAAAGAACCTTGGAATATTCCTCAACCTGACAAGTTCAATAGAAGTTCTACCAAGTTCAAACTATTCCTTAATGATGTAGCTAATATATTGCAATGCATGCCAATTACAAACACTTCAGCAAATGACAAAATCCTTTATGTAGTAGCTCTTCTTACTGGAAGTGCAAAGCAACGCTACCTCGCAAATGAAACCAAGTGCAAGCTTGACCCTCAGTCAGGTTAGTGCATATAAGCAAGATATGAAAACTTTCTGAAAGACTTCATATTAGTTCATGAGAACAGAAACGAGGTACAAGAGGCCAAGAGGAATATCCAAATGGAATTCCAAAAGGCTGGCGAATTAATAAAGAACTATATATCTAGAATGCGTACCCTCAATATGGTTGCTAACCTACCTCGAGACCTATTGTGAGAGTACCTAGTTACAGGTCTCCAGCCTGAGGTACGTGAATATATAAAGCGTACAAACAAGGACTCTTTGGACGTAGCTCCAACTAGCCCTGAGATGTGTTTTGAAGCTATTACAAGTGCTGGGATGGAAGTGGAGAATGAGAGAATATGAGAGCAATATATACATAATGCTCAGAAGTTGAAAAAGCAAATGCAGGCAGTGGCTAGAAGTAAGAACCCAGACCAGAAACCACAAGCTGACAAGAAACCAGAGACTCCCAAACTCTCTGGTGTTCCAGAGAAAAAAAGCAAGGAGGGCGAGAAAAAGAAGTCCTCAGTTAGGTCTAAGAAGTCCAAGACCCCCAAAAAGAGAGGCGAAGAACCAGTTGAAGACAAGGTAACCGATTGCATGAGACAGGCTCGAATGAAGAAGAGTCAATATATTAAATGTGGTAGTAAAGACCATATTTCGAAGGACTGCACAGCAGAGTGGAAGGCGACTGCTGAAGAAAAGAGCAAGAGAAAAGGGAACAACAAGGTGGACAACAACAAGGTTGCGGTGGTACAGGCAGCAAACGACTTAATATCTTTAGTTATATCTTCTGTTTCGTTTGGTCATATCATTTCAGAGGACGAGTTGGATTACCAGTGTGAACAGGGACAGCGGCTGTCTTGTACATCAGGTCAAACAGTCTCCTGGGATTGGTTTAACATCTGTGTTGTGAAGAAGAGCATCTCTGTAAGTGATTGGAAGGAGGAATATGAGGGGGAGGTTATGGATATTGATCCGGTTTCTATTTCTTCCTGTGTTCAAAATTTATCTCCTTCTTCTTGTCTTTCTTTAATACAAATGACAAAAACAGCAAAAAAGTAGAAAACCTGAGAAAGAGTTGAATCCTCAACTCAGTGACCACGAAAAAAGATCACAACAGGTGGCAGTGTTGGATATCTTCTCGGTTGGAAAAGCGGATGCACAGGCGCAAGTATTAAAGCATGAAGGATTGAAGTGTCTGCTTCCTGTTAAGTTCTCTTGGTTGTACGAAGGAAATAAAAGGGAACTTTCTATTACTGCTTTAGTTGATAGTGGCGTGAAAGCAACGATTTCTGACATGGATTTTGTGGAACAGATGATGATGCCCTGGGTGAAGAGAGAAACTCGATTGAGATTGGAGAGCGCTGACGGCTCAATACTCAAAAGATCGGGTACCGTTGAAGTGAAGAATATGGAGATGTGTGTGCCTGATCCAAGATCAGGAAAAAACAAAACTCTCGATCCAGTTACTTAAGTGGCATGCTTGGAACTAGGTTGTCCACTCATTTTAGGTTTCGATTGGATAACAGCACAATGTAATAAGTTGAGGGTCACCACTTTTTATGCCCTGTAGCTAAAAACAGAGAAGACGTGACGGATTTTTCTAAACTTGGTGAAATTCTGGAACAGAGTCCTCATGTCAGTCTTATACATCTGGGCCAGTGAGAATCTAGGCGTTTGTCAACTGGTAAAGCTCGCAGGATAATGCAAATTATCGTGGGTGAAGACCTAAAGATACTGGCTTAAAGATTGCCAGTCCAATATAGAGATTTCGTTGAAATCTTTGGAAAAGCCGCGCAAGCTTCCCTGCTTGCACATAGAGCTCAAGACATGGTTATAGATCTCGAACCTGGAAAGCACATCAGGAAAAAAACGAGTTTGCATTGTAACCTCGCTAGGGCCCCAACAGCATATTTCAAAACCTCATGTTGTGTGCACGTTGCAAAGATGTCACTTCCTTATTTACCATTTCCCAATGCTCTTGCATTGTGAACGCCAGCCGCAGTTGAGCCACTCCCTCAGCTATCAGACGCGGCATGTCTCCTTCCCAACGCAATCTCTCACACACAGTCCTTGCTAACGCTTCCTCCCGGACAAAGTCCTTCTCAATAGTCTTGCCTACCTTGCGTCCTTGCTAACACTCTGTCTCCTGCTGCTTCTTTTCCCAATCCTTTTATATTATCCCTGGCGGCATCCATGGTACTGGCACTTGTATAATCTCTGACATATATTTTTATTTGTACTTCCATTCCTATGCTAATCCTATATAAATCTATCTACATAATCTACACATATTCTATAAAACGCATGTTCCTGCTTTCCCCCTTGTCGTAATCCTGCTACTTTTTTCACCCTGCCACAGCTACTGCGTCGTTTCAACATGATTAGATTTTCTCCAGCCGGCGAATGCGGGTAGAGCCGTTAGCTATCCAGTGCGAAACTGCTACCACAGCCAGCAAGTACCAGGCGAGTTAATGCCTATTTCCAGCGAAATCATTTCCCCAGCCAGTGAGTTCTAGCAGAGCTGTTAGCTATCCTGTGCTATATTGCTATCCCAAGCGCCAAGTACTAGCAGAGTTCATACCAATTTCCAGCGAAATTATTGTCCCAGCCGCCGAGTAACAGAAGAGTAAATACCCATTTGCATGCCTCAGCCGCCGAGTCCTAGCAGAGCTATTAGCTAGACTGTACGAAATTTCTGATACAGCACGAAATTGCTGCCCCAGCCGCCGAGTAAGAGGAGAGTAAATACCGACCTGATTGCCCTACCTAGTGAGTCCTAGCAGAGCTATTAGCTATCCTGTGCGAAATCATTGCCCCACTGAGTAAGTAGCAAGACAGTTGATACCTGAGTCTGGCGAGTTAATTCCCCCACCCACCAAGTACTGAGAGAGTTGTTGCTTAAAGCGATACCCCAGCAGCTGAGTATATAGTAAGTTGAGAGACGAAATTTCATTAAGTCAAGCAACATAGGGCATTGAGAAGGGGTATAACGTGAAGTAGGTGTGACCAGGGCAAGTGATCGGACGTAGGGCGTTGCAGGGCCAATTCAGTGGGAAAAAGAATTGAGAACAGACGTAAGCAAGAGGAACATTGGCAAGGGTGCGAATGGATGTAACGTAAGAATGATGTTGCAAGCCCTGGTGGGGTATTGCAATGCACGAGCTTTTTTGCTGATGCAGCCACGTTCTGGGAAACTGTACCCTCTGTCCCCTGATGAGTTGGAACTGCGCTATGAATACCTTGATGAGATATTGAGAACTGGCAAAATCCGGCCAAGTAAGAGTAGTGCAAGAGCTCCAATATTTTTTGCCAAACAAGCCAACAGCAAGCTGCGTATAGTGGTAGGCTAGTGTGGACTCAATGCTATTACAAAAAAAGACAAGTACGCTCTACCTCTGATGACTACCCTAATGGAACAAATCAGAACTTGCCAAGTCTTTTCCAAACTTGACTTGAAGTTGGGATTGAATTTGCTATGCATAGCTGAAGAAGACAAATGAAAAACAGTATTAAAAACTCATTATAGTTTGCATGAGTATGTGGTAATGGCCTTTGGACTGACAAATGCTCTATCTGTTTTTCAAAGGCATCTCAACAAGATTCGCTCTGAGAAAATTGACCGCGCTGTGGTCATATATATAGACGACATCTAAATATACACTCAGACTGAAGAAGAGCATGTAGAACTCGTGCGTTGGGTGCTTAAGAAGCTCTTAGAAAATGATCTCTGTGTCAATATTGACAAGTGCATTTTCCATGTCCCAGAAGTCGAATTTGTTGGGTTTCAGATAGGTACCCAAGGTGTCCAAATGAGCCAGAAACAAGTCGAGGACATTCTTAACTGGCCAGCCCCAAGAAGTGTGAAAGAGGTTCAAAAATTCATTGGGTTTGCTAACTTTTATCGGCAATTTATCCAAGGCTTTTGCAAACTTACACTCCCTATACAAACTCTTACACATAATGTTGTATAGGGAGGGTGAGTTTGCTAAAGCCTAGGATAAATCAGTGATAAAAGTTAGCAAACCTGATGAATTTTTGAACCTCTTTCACATTTCTAAATACTGGCCAGTTAAGAATATCTTTGACTTTCTTCCGGCTCATTTGGACACCCTGGGTACCTATCTGAAACCCAACAAATTCAACTTCGGGCACATGGAAAATACAGTTGTTAATATTGATACAGAGACCATTTTCTGACAGTCTCTTAAGCACCCAACGCACGAGTTCTACGTGCTCTTCTTCAGTCTAAGTGTATATTAAGATATCATCTATATATACGACTACACCGTAGTCGATTTTCTCAGATAGAATATTATTGAGAGGCCTTTCAAAAACAGATGGAGTATTCGTCACCCCAAAGGGCATTGCCGTATACTCATATAGACCGTAACAAGTTTTGAATACTGTTGTCCATTCGTCTCCTTCAGCTATGCATGGCAAATTAAATCCCAACTTCAAGTCAAGTTTGGAAAATACTTGAGAAGTTCGAACTTGTTCTATTAGTGTAGTCATCAGAGGTAGAGGGTATTCATATTGAATTGTAATGGCATTGAGGCCACGATAGTCTACCACTATACGCAGCTTGCCGTTGCCTTGTTTGGCAAAAAACATTGGGGCTCCGGCGCTGCTCTTGCTTGGCCGGATTGTGCCAGTTCTCAATATCTTAGCAAGGTATTCTTTGAGTAGTTCTAACTCATAAGGGGACAGAGGGTAAAGTTTCCCGGAAGGTGGCTGCTTTCCAGGTTCGAGATGTATAACTATGTCTTGAGGTCCATGTGCAGGCAGGGAAGCTTGCGCGGCTTTGCCAAAAATTTCAATGAAATCTCTATATTGGACTGGCAATCTTTCACCCAGTGTCTTTAGGTCTTCGCCTACAATAATTTGCATTATCTTGCCGACTTTACCAGTTGAACAATGCCCAGATTCCTACTTGCCCACATGAATGAGACCGACATAAGCACTCTGTTCCAGAATTTCACCAAACTCAGAAAAGTCCATCATCTCTTCTATCTCCAGTGCTCTTTTTAGCTCCAGGCCAGAGAGGTACCTTCTGTTATACGTGTGAGTTTTGTCACCTTCCGACTGCTAGTTGTTGAGTTATATCAAGTTGAAAATACTTAGCACCAAAATTATGGTGGCTATTACCTTGAACTTGCATAGGTTACCCTGAACATACTACCCTTACCCTGAAGTTTAGTCAGCCCTTACCCTGAACTAAAGCTTGGAGCTTAATAACTTAATGAGCGTCACCTGGATTAAACTAAGAAAGTTATCATTGCGCCTGGCACACCAAATGCCCCTAGATACAACCTTCAAAGTATAAATCTGAGAACATTTTTGTGGAAGCATAATTCCGTAAAAATAAATAACAAAATCAACCATGCAGACGGTAATTTAGACCTAAGTGGGTCCAGTGACACTATTAGGGAGCATGAGTTGAGCTGAGCTGAAAATTGGGGGTAGCAAAACGTTAATTGGAAAAAGTTCGGTTCAAGTTAATTCTAGGACAGGATTACGCGCTGATTCCAGATCTGAACTGAGAATATTTCTATGATTTAAACCCGTGAAGTTGTTGACCTATTTTGGTGCGAGCTTTAGGTCCTCATAGTAGCAAGTCAGGCTTTTACATTTATCTCATGAAGTATATTCCCGATTAAGATGAACTAAGATTCTATTATGAAGTATGTATCAAGAGCTTTACAGTAAGACTATAAGTAAGTCATTCGGAGTTATATCTGCAGAGTTATGAGCAGTTGAATTCTAGGATCACCGATACTATCAATGGACACTAGACGCCAGTATGCAGAATTACCGAATACTTACTTTGATATCTTATGATACATGGCTAGCCGAGTCTAGACTCATATCCTGGCTTTGCTGATGTATCACAATAAAATAAGCAGGGATCGCGTATGACTTGCAAATTAATTCGTAACTACTTAACGGTTGCAGAATGCTCAATGCAAGAACAGGATATTACTTCTTAGTTAAGTCAAGTGTGTACAACGACTTCTTAGGCAGAGGTAACACCGGTGACTGACAATTAAACAAGATGGTGTGAAGTGACTATTATGGCAATTGAATGAATCGCGCGAATAAGAACACTTCTGTCCAACTATGCATTATAAATAGTTGAAAGTAGCTGAAGGTTCGGATCGCACCCACCACAAGTGTTAATCAAGTCTCGAGAACCACACCCCCTACAAAGTTCTAAGTTATTGTTGGAATACAGATTTCACCTAGTTAGGAAAATACTTGTTGAGTTCGACTTGTATTGAAATCGTACGGCACTTTATATCCTGAAAGACTTAACATGAGTTTGGGGTTACTTCTGTTGTGGTATTAAATTCGGCCCCACTATTTATCTGCTGAAGTTCAAGCATAAAGGGATAATAGTGGCCCCGTAACATTACTTTGTAGCCAAAGTATCTTTGTACTTGTATACATGTATCATCACTATGTCTGTACCTCAAACTCCTGGCAGAGCAGGGCCCAGCCAGCCCTCCCGAGCCCTTGAATTCGACGACCCTACTCCAAGAGCCGTAGTACCAGCTGTAACACGACATAATGTGTTTTCTGGCTCCGAATCAAATAATAATGCCGACGATGATATGTCGGATAGTGACGCACCAGTTACAGCACATTCATACCTATACTAAATGATCACATCCCTTGAGGAACTATCTCGAGGTGTACGTTTCCTTGAATCATTCTGCCCTCAAACTCGACCTGCCAGTATAACTAGTGGCAGGAGATCAGACCTACGAACCGACTGGAGACCCCCACCCCCACCTCCGGCACCCGAAATTCCCTGATAAGCAATCGACTGAGTCGTTACTGAGATCATCTCCCAAGAATAGGCTGAATTCAATAAGCAACGACAAGAGCTTAACGAGTTGGCATCAAGTCTCATTGCTCAATCCAATGAGCTACGGCGGCAACAAGAAGCTCAAAATGCCATATTCCTAGCAGCCAAAACTATGTATAATGACTTGAACACCTTACAAGATCAAGTCAAGGCCGAAATAGCAGCTGTTCTTGCCACTAGCTTTACCCAAACCGAGAAGGTTTATACTCTTACCAAACAAATCTCTGCAGTACTCACCAAGCCCTAGGAAGACTTAAGTAAAGTAATTAAGTCAGAAACTACCACTATTGTTGATGGTGCAAAACAAAAGTTTGACCAGGTCAATCAAGAACTCATCAAGCTTTACGATTGGACTAAGATGTTAATTGACCAAGAAGTTCAAGACCGAATTGCTAGTGATAAGGCTGTTAGAGAAATTGCAATTGCTGCTATTGATGCAGTCAAGTCCTTGAATAGGACGGAGAAGGAGTTTTTAGCTCTCTTGGGCACGGCCTCAACCAAGAGACAATGACAGTATCAACCAGATATTACTCTCGACCTCAGGGAAACCTCTAAGCCTCCACCACCCCCCCAAAGCGAAAAAGAACCCTGAAATATGCCTCAACCTAATAAATATGATGAGAGTTCTACCAAGCTCAAACCATTACTTAACGATGTAGCTAATGTATTCAAATGCATGCCAATTACGTACGATTTGGCAAACGACAAGATTCTTTACGTAGCAGCTCTTCTAACTGGAAGTGCAAAGCAATGGTACCTCACTAATAAGACAAGGCGCAAGCCCGACCCTCAGTCAGGTTAGTGTATATCGGCTAGATATGAAGACTTTCTAAAAGACTTCATAGCTATACACGAAAATAGAACCGAGCTAAGAGAGGCCAAAAGGAATATCCAAATGGAATTCCAAAATGCTGGCAAATTGATAAAGGATTATGTGTCCAGAATGCGTACACTCAATATGGTTGCTAATCTACCACGAGACCTGTTATGGGAATGCCTTATTACAGGCTTACAACCTGAGGTACGTAAATACATGAAGCGGACAAATAAGAATTTCTCGTACTTAGCTCCAGCTAGTCCTGAAATGTGTTTCGAAGCTATAACAAGTGTAGGAATGGAAGTGGAGAACGACAGAATCTGAGAGCAATTTATGCGTAATGCTCAGAAGTTAAAAGAGCAAACGCAGGCAGCGGCTAGAGACAAGAAGCCAGACCAGAAACCCCAAGCCGACAAGAAACCAGAGGCTCCCAAACCCTCTAATATTCAAAAGAAAAAGAGCAAGCAGGACGAAAAAAAGAAGTCCTCAGTCAGCTCCGAGAAGTCCAAGACCTCTGAAAAGAAAGCCAAGGAACCAGGTGAATACAAGGTAACCTATTCTATGAGACAGGCTTGAATAGAGGATGGTCAATGTATTAAATGTGGTAGCAAAGACCATATTAAGGAGGACTGCATAGCGAGGTGAAAGGCGACGGCTGAAGAAAAGAGTAAGGGAAAAGGGAAGGACAAGGTGGACAACAAGAAGGTTGGGATGGTACAG
>Ga0307514_10005145_pt1 | contig 11811 bp, 10 predicted proteins | sample 16_EM_MG_FD_203088 | JGI IMG/M metagenome (GOLD analysis project Ga0307514, IMG submission 203088) | Populus trichocarpa ectomycorrhiza microbial communities from riparian zone in the Pacific Northwest, United States - 16_EM | ecosystem: Host-associated > Plants > Roots > Unclassified | place...
TCCACTAACAAACTGGTAATCAACTCCGCCAATGTCTCCTTGGTCAATTCTGTATTATGCAGCACCCCCCCCGCGCCCCTCTTACTCACCATTTCGCCCCAAAACTGCTGGTCCCCAAAAAACGGCACAATCCCACTCGGAATCCCCGCCTTAATCGCCGCCGCAGTTGTTCCCGCCCCGCCATGGTGCACCGCCAGCTTCACTTTCGGAAACAGCCAATCATGGGGAGTATTCCCCAAGAACAAAATATCCTCGTCAGTAAAACCCTCTGGCGGATCAATCGTCCCCCAGCCCCGTGAAACCAACGCCCTCACTCCAGCCGCCTTCACCGCCCCAAGCACAGCATCCGTCAGAAACTGTGGGTTTGGAACAACAATTGACCCAAATCCAATATAGATCAGTGGCTTTTCGCTCCTGGCCTCAACAAACTCCCTCACAGCCTCTGGCGGCGTATATCCGTTATTCAGATCCAAAAACCAGAATCCAGAAACAGAAATAGTCTCTTTATCCCAGTCTTTTGGTTTAGGAATGAGGGCTGGACTCCAACAGTAGGTATGTGGGAGGATACCTTCCCCGGCTAACCTCCCCACGAGAGTCGGTGCGTAGACGTTGTTAAGGGGATCGAGTCTGAGGATTTCAGTGCGGAAGCGGTTGATTAGGTCTCCTGTTCCTTGCCAGGTGAGGATGTCTAGGAGGGTGTACGTTAGATAATTTATCGTCGCCTCGTCGATTACTGTACTCTTTGTCCTTTCAGGTAGATTTGCTAGTGGGTGCGGAAATGCACTTGTTGGTGGAGCCCATGGCATGGTAAACATGATGTGCACTGGCACACCTAGCTTCTCTCCGCAATGCAGATGCCCAAACCCGGGGGGATTTGCCACGATTAAATCAGCCACGAAGGGCCTTGGGGCTGGGCTCGTGGAGGTGAAATATGTCTCGTGGCAAGACGCCCATGTTGAAGCTAAAATCTCCCATACGCCCCTCCTACGTTCACGGATCTCCCCGCCAGTGAGTGAAGCCGTGCTAGGGATGAGGCCCGGATTTCGGACCATGTACGACATAAGTACTGCTGGGTCTCCAGCTAAGGGGAAGAACTCTATCGATCCCTTCGTAGGGGAGGAGCCGTTGGGGTAAAGGTTATTGGTCGTAGCGACTTCATTGACAAATCCCTCAAAGCACACATGCGTAGCGACTCTGATCCTATGATTATATGGTTCCCTCGCTAACACCAACGCCAGCGACAAGAAGGGTTGCACATCCCCTCTTGATCCAATAATCTGCATGACTATATTCAGTCTTGGGGTTAGCGGGGGTGGTTGTGCTAGAATATCTTCATGCCGGGGGGGGGAGGGAACGTGTGGATGCCAGGCATGTTGCTCGGCTTCCTTTTTCTTGCGCATGTAGCGCTGGGAGTTGAGGAGGGAGGAGAGGGAGGAGAGAGCAGTGAGGGATTTTTCGGGTCTCCTACTGTCAGGAGTGAGGTTGGTGGGCGGAGTGACAGTGCTGACGTCGGGGAGGCTGGGTTGGCGGCCTTTGATGCCGAGGGCGCCGCGAGGTGAGATGGTTATGCTGATACGACCATCGCCTGGGTGGATTCGAGAAGTGATGTTAGTGAGGATAATATATCAGTTGGAAAAGCCAACGTGCAAAAGTGAAAATGGGGCGGGCAAGTATATTCCCCACCCCATGTAAATATACATACCTGACACGGACGCCCTCGACACTCTCTGCCCCCTCACCCCCAACCCATCATCCCCCGGCAACTCCACCACTCCATGCTGTGGAACTTCACTCCCCTCCAACTCATGTCCATACCACTCTTCGGCATCCCACTGCATGTCACCTCCCCAAGCTGCACCAGTACCATTCTCCGGAGCATATCCTGCTACTCCAGATATCGATCCACCATGGGCACTACTTTGCGGGGAAACACCACGAGTGACCAGGAATAAATCCTGGGCATTGGGGTCGATAGGGGTATATGCTGGTGGAGGCTGATCTTCCTCTTCCTCAGTGACAGGGACAGGGAGGTTTTCGCCCGTGGTGAGGGTTGCGGGAGGCACCGGAGATGGTGGGGGTGGGAGTGGTGTAGTTACTGGCGGACTATAGCGAGGTGCTGAGACTGTGTTGGCCGGTATTGGGGAACCAAGTCCTGGGGAATGGGTATCTTGCCCTCGCCACTGTTGCTGCTCCTGCTGGCTTTCCTGTCCCTCCCCTTGCGCCTGCTGCCTCTGACGAGGCATTGACATGGTGCGGGTGTCGGCTCTGGAATTCTGCTGTAGTGGGGCTTCGATCTCGGTTTCGTGTAGTTTCTGATGGTCGTGCGAGGTTGGAGCCGTGTTGATAAGGAGTGAAGCTTGATTATTTGAGTTTGAGTGAGATAACTCTCACCGGAGCTATAGCTATGAATTGTGTGCATTCGTGTTGATCGTGTTGCCCCAGTGTTTACCTAAATCAAGGCTGCAGTGGTTACGTATGCGGCGCTTGCACTGCACTCCGCTGCGGCTTATTTATATCTCCGCCTCCGTTTCATGGTAGCACTATGGCTCCACAGGCGTATAGACTCCAAAAAAAGAAAATATATCTCCGCCTTGCTGCGCTTTCCTGAAATTTGCTTGAATTTACATAGTCCCGCTTTATTGAGTGTAGGTGGAATTTATTTAGTTGATTGTGCTATTTCTAGAATACAAGTATGGCATGGTTAAGAAGCTGTCGGCTGGTTGTGCAGTTTCCCATGGGAGGGTTATGGTACGTGACCACAAACGGAGGAATAAATGAAGGATTATTCGAAATCGGTTGATATATAAGGATGTTGAAAGAGCGATGGTATTGGGACCCGTACAGTATGATACGGTATCCATACAGTACCATTCGAGACGTTCTTGGCGGCTCAGTTCTTGGCATGAGCAACGTCTGGTGCGAGACTGAGGCAAACCTGGCACAGCGGTTATATGATACTCTCCAACAGAAGTACTCCCACACACACAATCTCGGTGAAGAAGCATAATAGGCAATGCACATATCCGACTCGCAGTGCTTAATTGTGGAGGAATAAAGATATATTCGAGCTTCGCAGTTATCGCGAATGCTATGCTCTCCTTGGAGAATGGAACCCCAACCGACAATAGCACTCCCCAAAATTGTACCGTGCTGTGTCTCGTTGGCTACCTCGCGGTCTCAGTCAAAGTAGTAACTTCTTGCCACGCTCCTGCATATAATCGTACCCAGACCATTCTGCCTGTACAGTCCCAAAACTTAGCATTTGGTACCATTAAATGCAGCAATGCATGGTGACAAGTAAGCGAAGGCTGACATTTTTTTTTTTTTTTTGAAGTCTATACGTCTTTTCCCCTCAAGGGGGAGCCCGTGGCTATGAGCCGGATCCTTCCCGCGCCTTTAAAGGTCTGGGTTTACGTAGGACCAACACGCTGCATAAACGCCCTGCCTTCCGAACCTATGAAAATCCTGACTACTGACCCCTGACCCCGAAAGAAACGATTGGGCTTTTCTCCTGCGAGCCTATTATGTTGCTTCCTGTTTCCGCAGGGTTATAATAATCTTCCACGATACTGAACTCTCCCCAATGATCGGACTGCGGGAGTGGAGAGATACAGTAGGAGAGCTCCCCCTAAGCCTATCCGATGCACATCTTTTCATGATTTATGCTTTTTGCCAGAGCGAGGAAATGTAACGGGACTGTGACTATGGAAGCTCCAGGGAGCGCTCGTGACTATGGCTGTGGCTATGACTGTGAGGCGAACGTTGGTATTCAGAAGTAGATACAGGACGTTGCGTGAGGAAGGAAGAGAGAGCAATAGGGAGCGTAGACGGGTCTCCTATAGACAGCGTCCCCGCCTGGCCTTCCTCACATGCATACTGCGTTTGACACATGAACTCTCGTATCACTGACAGCCTTGATGACTTCTGACGCTTAATTCTCGTGCACTATGACAGTGCTTAACCTTGTGCGCCGTGACAGGAAAACCCGTGACTTCAATTTCCTCCCCATAGCATCCCAATAGTCGAATAAAGCACAATTGAAAATGGGAGACAGAATTAGAAATGCGGCAGAAATTGCGTCCAGGCAATCCTTTCATAGGCAGCGGCTGGCAACTTCCTCATACATAGAAACCCTTCGATGAGGATGTAGAGCCGCGCAGGAATCGCCATCCAAAAGGCGACATAGCCCACGATCATAACCACAACTTGCGTGCCTGCCAGGACAACAAACACTACAAACAAGATGGCAGTTATCACCACGGTAATGGCGAACGCAGTTACACTCATGATAATCTTGAGAATGAAAATAGGCCAGAGTAGCCATCTTGGGGTGCTCGTTCTGGATCCTATGTTTCCGCACCAGCGCCCGAGCGACCCGCCTAATCCCGATACGAGGCCCCCTAACAGTATACCGGTATGGTGGATGCTAGCACGGTAAGGAATGGAGCCGGTACGCACTCCGGTATCGCGAACTTGCTGCATATTATTCCCAAAATATGCAACGAGGATTGCTGAGGAGCAATAAGCTGGTAAACCCCCGCCAATGATGCAACCCGATATCCGCCACATATATCTTTCTAACAGGGTGGGAAAATAGCTGTTCCATGCGAGAAGGTGAAGCCCCCCGTATGTTGTAGTGAAGACAACCCATGCAAGACCAGAATAAATTGCCATCCGTTTGCTTGCCCACGTTTTGCGAATATTCCCTGGCTTGGGCAGATACAACCACTCAATATCACTGAGCCCAAGAGATCTATTATTAAAATTCTTGTGGGTCGGTGAGAACAACTCACTCCACTCTAACCCAGGCTCACCCGCCTGGTCAATTTGCCCTAGGTAGTATTTCGCGAGAAACTCAAGGCCCTCGTGATGCACGGGTTGATCCTTTCTTAAGCGGAGGGTAATCCTCGCCGCTGGCGAGTGCCCTTCTACTGGGCTGGCACTACTCGATGCTTGGGCCAGTTCTTCGTGATCAGTGGTGTCGCCTAATGGTACCATGACTTCTGGTGTCAGATCCTCGGCCTCCAAGGAAGTGGAGATAGTCGTTTCCGCCACGCTTTGCCACAGCGCGCTGGCTCCTGTGATCCAGAATTCCTTGACGACGGCAATTCGCTCAGCGGCTCTCTCACCCTCGATCTCCACTCCAAGACCTGAATTCCCCTCCTTCAATTCCCATCGCACATTGATATCTCCTGCCTCCCCAACGTCCACCCTACATATCAGCTGTGCTGAATCTTTGGCCGGTTGTGGTATTAGCCGTACTAGTTCATCGTCTTGGACGCATAACAATGCCTCGATGTTGCTATTCAAACCCCCATGTCCTCTCTCCAGCTTTGTTGGGACAGTCACATCCTGTGGTTTTCTCAGCCATGCCATGTAAGCAATCAGTGCACAAATAACATGCATAACGGCATTGAACTCCAATAATGTAACCGATAAACCGGCGACCTTCCGAGCGGTGGTTGAGATGACTATCCAAAGGGCTTGCATACACGCAAGTGTTTTTGTAAGCGTATCTGCTTTGCTTCGGTCCTTAATGTCTTCCATCGGAGTCGGCTTGAAGAGCCCCAATGAAGCTAAGAGCATCACCTGAACAGGTTTCAGTCGAAAGGAGCTTGAGTTTGTTGGAGTGCCAGGAGCGTTATCTGCAGGTATGGATGTCACAAATTCATAACCACCCATGGTCACGTAAAACCCGTGTTCTAGGTCCTTGGGTAAAAGGAAAGCGGCCATTCGTTTCCAGAGGGATAGAGTCCCCGCTTCCTCTGTAGCCCCCGGACGTGTTTCATTCCTTGTTTGGTTCAGCTGCGGTAGCTGTATTTTGCATAAATATTCTTAGCTAATCCTTGTGTGATTATATCAAAAAAGGACCAATAATTATACCTCAATACCTTCATATTCACCACTTCCACCAAGTGTTTCTGGCTGGGATTGAGAATTCGCAAATTGTGAACGGCAAGGATTTTGTTCTAAACCCGTGTTTCTGATTCTAGCAGAGAAAATATTAGCTTTGCTTCACCAAGGGCAATCCGAAACACACGTTACTAATGAACAACTCTGCTCTATTTCCCGAAGCCTACGGCATATTCCCCACGCCTGCTGATACTCCCGTAAAGCCTTGAAGACGCAAACCTCGGGGAGCAACAGCACAACGACAGCATGGAAAATCTTAAAGAATACCCTGCTTAGCCCACTCCATTTCAAATTCCGTTCTTCTGCATCGGGAATAGGGGGGTGGAACACTGTCCATGCTGCAAGAACAAACGTCAAGATGCAGCTTTGGAGGATGCCATAGGTGCTGCGAATTAGGGGAGCAGGCACCCACGCGGGTGATAACTCCGTACTAGACTCGCTTGGAGGCAGTTGGAGAAGAGGATTGCGGGGTGCCATGATTAATTTGTTGTAGATATTGATGCAATAACATGCACAGTTAAATTATGAGTTATACCTCCGAACCCGTCTTCAGCTTTTATACCTTTTTTTTAAAGAAACGTCCGCATTCAGCATATCTAGACTATGGCGAGGCATTTATAATTCGACCTCTATGACGTGGGATTTGGGCACTTTCTTACTCGTAGTTTTTGATCATTCAGCTCCTGCCTTTCTCCCCGACATCTGCCTCGTTTGCCTAATTTGTGAGACAGTGTTTACCAACACCTCAGCCTCAATCTTTGCAAAGAAAATTCGCCAAACGGGAACACAATGCGCCAAGCTCATAGGTATTTACGCCACTTGAGGATTACATAGCATCTTATGCATCCCCGAAGCTCGATTAATCAGCGAACGGACGATTAGAGGCTGGGCACGAGATCACTTAGTATCGAGCAATAATATAAACCTCAGAGCACCTAACTGGTTCATGCGCAGGAGTAGCAGGCTGCTATAAATTTAGATCACGCCCATAGGGCTCAGCTATTCAAGCATACCTATGTAACCTGCTTGGCCACCTGATATGTGGTCAATCTAGTCCTAAAATGGTAATCTGGGTCCAAAATGGTAGTCATTGCCGATTTAAGTAAGCGGCCTTCCAAGCCCATTCATACTGTACCCCATAAGTTTTTTTGTTTTTTTTGAGTCTATACGCCTTCCCCGAAGGGAGCATTTGGCAATGAGGCGCACACATAAGACACTTTAATGTAGGTATGTAGTCTCGTGCCTCTGGCGAGGTGCACGAGCGTCTAGCGCGGGTGCTGTCTCTGCCCGCTCCTACCCACCCACAGCACTGCCCTCTGACTGTCCAGGCTTTATCGTAGATCCTGGATGGGAGCAGGGACTGACCCGGGAGGGGAGAGAGGCGTCTGGGCGACCGGAATGCTGCAGTCCATCGTCATATTCTAGATAGGCTCAATACGATTAATGACTCCTTAAAAAAAAAAGGCTACAACGCTTGCCCCCGACCATGCCAGTGCCACGCCAGCCTCCTCCGCATCCATCACCGTCGCATACCGGCCCAAATACCTCATCAACCTCGTGACAGCCGCCGCCACTACCGTCCCAGGACTGAGACCCTCCGCCCTACTCCCGTCTGAATATTCCTCCACACTCTTCATAATCCGCCACCTCCACCTCCGCTCATACCCTAACTCCCCCCTCCCCTTTCATCTATCTCAGCTCCACCTCTTGTTCTAGGTACTCCCTCAACACCTTCTCCATTGCTGGTCGGAGTGCCGGCAACGGTTCAACACCCTTTAAACCACACTCAAACAGAGCTTCACGTGAACCTCTCCACATTTTGCCTTTTTCAAACAAATCTTACTTGAACACCCGAAATTCAGATGATCAACCCAAAATATATAGCCGTCATCCATCGTATAACACATAACACAACTTAACATGCCTGGCTGTCACTATCAACTCCGCTCTTCTTTATCAAATCAGCGGTGGACTCTTTCCAACTTGAACTCACCAATATAATGATATACTGTAACTAACCTCACTCTTTAAATCAAGGCCCAGGATACCAATTCATCGCACTGGTTTGTTCCTTGCAGCTGAATATACCTGACAGTCAGCTGAGCTATACTCATGCGAGATCATGGGTAGAGGAGAATGTATAGGACATGGCAGGGGAAAACACCCGGCAACTGGTGCGGGTCAGGAGGCACAGCGGAGTAGCGGGGAACGGTTTTTTTTCTAATAATTACTCGTGTTCAGTCTATCTAGACTATGACGAGAGACCGCACCTACCACTAGTAGGTTGTCCGGCCCCTGCTCCTTGCTCCCCTGGCTAGATACAAGGTAAACTAACTAACTAACGCCGCAGGAGCCTCACCGGGGAGCGGGGTGGACCACTAAGGCGCTGGCTGTGGGTCTGCGGGAGAGCGGAGGACGACAAGTGCGAGTGCAGGGCCGCCCAAAATGCTGTCCACCTGCTAGGGTGCCCACTGGTAGGAGACAGGAAGCGGAGGACGATCTAGGAGGTGAGGCGAGATCCGGGAGGCGGTGAGGTTCCCAAGGCATTGGTTAGTCCTTTTTGTACATAGCCAGAGGGGGTTAAGGGGCAGAACCAGTCCCGAGATTAAACAACCTACTAGTAGGTGTGGTCTCTCGTCATAGTCTAGAAAGACTGGATGCGAGTAATGACTTTCAATGTATACAGTATATATATATACCTGACAGACCAATATCAGCATAAAAAAACCTGTACCAAAAATACTTGCAACCAGACTAGTACTAAATACCCACTCCAGGATAAATAAATGATACTTAGTAATGACCAAACCGTATCACAAGAACCGACACCGTGCTATAAATCTAACTACAATGGTATCGCAGCCACTGTCCAACTTACTGGATAGTTACGATTAGCTAAGTCACGTTCCCAAGTTGCCTAATACGGAAGCTTGGGCAGTGGCGTGAAAGCATATAAGGAGGGGTTCCACCTTAGTCCTCTATCTTTTCACAATGAGCTTTCTCATCAGTACATCGGTAGTTAAAGGCACTCCGCTGCTAGTCCTTACTGGTGAGTTCAAGTATAAAAATAGTTGTTGAAGTACAAGCTAATTAGTTGTGAAATGGTTTAGTTTCTAGAAATAGGAGATGAGCACAGAGAGTTTCCATGGACGGGATCCAACCCAAGAGTAAAGTCGCGAAAAGAGGTAGAAGAGAGGATAAGGACCACGTTGGGACATCTCCATTCGGTGGCGATAATAGTTGAGGAAATGTTAGTGTTAGCGGAATATAGTCCTGACCAGAAAGTTATCGAGGTAATTAAGACAACCGGTACCAAGGATGATTTAATTGGCAAAAATGGAATCACTAGGTGCAGTGATGGGCCAGTGTCTATTGGCGATGAAGGAGATAGGTAACAGCAATCACGGAGGTGTTGTGTATGGTTCACTACCACTGGAGGTAGCTGGCGGATGTTAAGATATGATGGTACATCGTTTACCATAACATATAAAATCAAGGCAGTATTTGATACAATCGGTAGAAGGAAGGAGAGGTGGATGAACGATTTTTCAGTTATAGTGGATTGTGTCTATGCGGCGCTGGGTGATGGGGATGTTGCGAGAAAGGATGTAGTTGGTTTAGTGGTAGGGGTGGTCACTTCTTAATTATCAAAAACCCAGTCTCGCTCCAGACGTCGCCCTACCTAGCGGCTTGGCAGACCTTTGGTCGCCCCCTTCGTGAGCCGCTAAAAAACCACATTATGCGCATTTGCCATTGCAATCGCCACATTACAGACAAGTCTTTCTCAAATGCCTCGAACAACACAGCGTAGTCTCTTATTCGAACAAATCATACAGATTATTGAGCTGCTTATATGTGTGACTCAAAATGAACCAACATCTTCAAATTCCATGATATGAGGGATGATCTATGGTCTATTTGAGCTATATCAAGAGATATCCCGTCACCGTAATATTTCCCCTCGTACGTTTCAGCTGGGCGACATCAAGTAGTCACCGATATACTGGATAGCAATTTGGTATATGGGGTTAGGGTTAGGCGGAATTTTGGGTTATGAATGTCGTTTTTCCGATGACTAAGGATGCTGATCATCTCAATTCTTTTCATGGCACTCGTGAGTGTATTGGGAGACTGGCCAATCAGGGTGGGGCGAAGCCCTTGTATTGAGGAGATGTTAACGGAGTTAGGAAATGTAAAAGAGAGAAAGGTAACTCTGACAGGATAATATTAGTATAATTCCCCTTCCCGTGCTGGCTTCCTTTTTAAGCCCACTTATATCGAATAATTTGTATCTTTTTGGTGTAAAGATACCTTTTGATTAATCATCTATCACCTTTTAGTCTGGGTTAAGCAAGTAACATTCCCAAGTTGCTTAATGCAGAAGGTTGGGCAGTGGCTGTCATACCTAGTGTTTAATATCCTCGACTGGGCCTTCTTCCTATTACTCGCAGATTCAGTACTACATTTAAAAAATAATCTTAATGGTCTTAATCGAATGGCATAGATATAACAGCAAGTGTAAGGAAATATCCTACTCTATATGCAGATTTGTCACCCTTTTACAATCATATAGCGGTACCTCGGCAATCTTAACAAATACTTGAGATTTTATTAATACTGTAAATACTAGATATAATAAGGCAGACTCATGTAAGTAATGATTAGAACTAATAAGATTTTTATATAAAGATATCATGTTGTTACAAGATATATGCAGGACTCCACGTTGACCCCAATCATGTTTCAATTAGGTACTGGCTTTATACATACAGTGCGTAGGTGAAAGTTATGGCGCGTTGGCGCATATAAATATGCAGGGGCGCGCGCCATAACTTTCCCCTACGCACTGTATTTGGCGACTCAGGTGAGATTGAAGAAGTTTGAGGAGAAGGAGAGAGAGAAGGTGGAGGAGAGGATGGAGGAGCTGATGAGGGCGGTGTGGTTAGCGGTGGAGGAATATGTAGAGGAGGAGGAGAAACATGAGGAGGATTACCTCCCAACCGTTGAGCAGTTGATTGAGTGGGTGGGATACCTTGAACCAGAGTTTGAAAGGCTGAGAAAGAAAGTCAATTTCAATATAGCGAAGGTCAAGGAGGAGCGGAAGAAGAGGCAGGAGCTAGAACTATGCCTAGCAACACAAAACGCAAGTATCGGGAATGAAGATACATTGCGGGCGAAGCTGGAACTAGCGGAGGAACAGGTGAGAAAGTTGGAGAGAGAAGTTACTGACCTCCAATCACGGCCCAAAGGCAGGTATGTTGAGAGCCTGAAGGGGGAAGTGACTTTCGAGGAAGAAGGCTAAATACTGGAAGAAGAGATGGAAGCAGGTGGAGCAGGCATGCGGGGAGATCGCGGGGAGGGTGGAGGCCTCGTGGAGGGGGGTCTACGAGAAGGAAGTTGAGGAGGAGGTGGACAGGAGGATGAAGAAGGGGAAGCCGAGGGGAAAGGACAAAGGGGTGCAGGTAAGTACTCCTCAAGTCGCAGTATCCCCTGTGGGGACACAGACCGAAGAAATTGAGAGGAGGGAGAAGGGAGCCAAGATCGAGGAGGAGGATGAGGTTATGAAGGACGGGTCGGATGATGCCAAGATCGACTGGCGACATGAGGACCTGTCTAGCTATGAGGATGAGGACGAGGCTCTGGTAGTACCACCTACCAAAATACAGGCCGCACCACGTCCGGCGGCAAAAAAACCGGTTGGCAGAAAATCCCGACCAACCAAGACAGCTCCCGAGGACATCTCCTCTGGCTATACCCGAGCGAAGGGGATGGTGATCCACGGGGTTCCTTGCCATAGACCCATGGCAAAAATCACAGAGGAAGTAGGGGAAGGGCTTAGAGGAAGCAAGGTAGGGATTATGGGAGCACGTTGGCTTGTGGGGGGAAGGAGGAGACTGG
>Ga0307514_10005146_pt1 | contig 11809 bp, 12 predicted proteins | sample 16_EM_MG_FD_203088 | JGI IMG/M metagenome (GOLD analysis project Ga0307514, IMG submission 203088) | Populus trichocarpa ectomycorrhiza microbial communities from riparian zone in the Pacific Northwest, United States - 16_EM | ecosystem: Host-associated > Plants > Roots > Unclassified | place...
CACGTGCGGCTGAGGCCGGCGATGCCGCCACTGCGGGTCACCGAGACCTTCACGACGACACCCCGACGGCGAGCCACGCCTCGGCAACCGCGAGATGATCATCGCCGGCGGCCTCCTTGGTCGCCTGCGCGAACTCGTGGAAGGTCGCGTGCGGTTTCAGGACGCCGGATGTCAGCGTCTGGTACCAGATCTGCCCCGCCCGCTCCCAGGCGTTGCCCCCGATCGCGCTCGCCACGAGGTAGAACGCCCGATTGGGGATGCCGGAGTTGATGTGTACCCCGCCGTTGTCACTCGCGGTCGTGACGAAGCCGTCCATGTGCGCCGGCTGCGGGTCCTTGCCGAGCACGTCGTCGTCGTAGGCCGAGCCGGGGGAGCGCATGTCGCGCAGCGCGTTGCCCTCGACCTGGTCGGTGAAGATGCCCTGGCCGATGAGCCAGCTCGCCGACTCGGCATCCTGCTTAAGGGCACGCTGCTCGACGAGAGCGCCGAAGACGTCAGAGATGGACTCGTTGAGCGCGCCCGACTGGCCGGAGTAGACGAGGTTTGCGGTGTACTGGGTGACACCGTGCGAGAGCTCGTGCCCGATGACGGAGAGCGACCTGGTCATTCGAGTGAAGACGATGCCATCGCCGTCGCCGAACACCATGCGCTCGCCATCCCAGAATGCGTTGTCATAGTCGCGCCCAAAGTGCACGGTCGCGTTCAGAGGCAGGTTCGCGTCGTCGATCGAGGCGCGGTCGAACTCGTAGCGGAACAGGTCGTGGGTGTGGCCGAGACCGTCCCACGCCTCGGACACCGCGGGGTCATCGGAGGAGTGCGTCGCGTCGCGGACGATGTCGCCGGGCAGCTGCTCCGCATTGTGTGCATCGAAGATCGTGCGCTCGACATCCTCGAGCTGGCGCACTGTCGCGGTCGGCCGCGGCGGGGCCGTCGTCGGCGGGGTTGACTCCCCGACGCGCACTCCCCGCCACGGACGTTCGACGAGCAGGGACGTGCGCGCGGCAGCAGCGGCCGGTGCGAATGCGGGATCGTCGAGCGCCGCGATTCGCTGGAGGAGATAGGGAGGAACGATTCCGATGACCATCGCCACAGGCTACGCCGCAGGTACCGACAGCGGCATCCGCGGTGGGGAGTGACTGCTCGACACGGCGCTGACGAGAGGCGAGGATTGCGGCATGGTGAGGACGGCGGCGGCGATAGCCATGGTGGCGGCAACGCTGCTGCTCGCTGGCTGCGCCCCGGCCGCTCGTCCCACGCCGCTGACAGAGGACGAGGTTGCGGAGTTCGAGTCCGAGTTGCGGGATCAGCTCTGGACGAACACCGGAATGGATGACTCACTTCGGCCGAAGGTCGCGTTCGGCGACTACGTCGCGACCGACCGCATCGCCGAGGTTTTCAGCGAGTGCATGGCCGCCTCCCCGCAGTCGGAGCTGAACACCGGGATTGCCGAATACCGGTGCACCATCCTCTACCCGCTGTCGCCCAATGACCAGGGCTATTTCAGTGCCGCCGAGCGCTCGGCGATCTACGAGTACTACCAGAAGTCGCTCGTGCCGTGCCTCGAGCTGCATGGCATGCACGTCACCAGTGCACCTCCGCGGCCCGCGGCCGATGACGGACCCGACGTGCTCGACTGGAACCCGTACTGGACCCTTCAGCAGGAGCTCGTCGACACGTCGGGAATGGATGTCGACTGCCCGATGCTGCCGAGCTGGGCGTGGAGCGGATGATGCGGTGCTTCACCGTCGCGGCCGGGGCAGGCGTCCTGGTGATCCTCACCGGCTGCGTGCCGACAACGAGCGCGCCCCCGGTCGGCGACCGCAGTGGCGAGCTGGCGCACATTCGAGAGGTGCAGCTCGACGCGCAATGGTCGAACCTCGGGTTCGCCGAGGCGGATCGTCCACCCGACACCGGATTCGAAGTTGTCGCGATTGAGGACTGGGCGCGACGGGTGGCCGGGTGCATGACCGCGGCCGGCTATGAGAACTTCCGGGCCGTCGGCGGTACGCTGCAGATCGGCAAGTCGGATCCGGTGAGCGAGCCCCGCGCCGAGGCGATCGACTTCTTCGAGTGCCGGGCGGCGTTCCAGCGCGACCTGGGAATGGATGCCTCGCTCACTGTCGCGCAGCGCGACTACCTCTACGACTATTACCAGGAGACCCTCGTGCCCTGTCTTGAGCTCGCCGGCGTGCGCATCGACAACGCGCCGACGCGCGAGCAGTTCGCAGCGACCGGCGCTGGCGTGGGCTGGAATCCCTACTACGCGCTCGACACCTCCTCCTTCGGCGAGGTCAGTGTCGACGGCGAGCTGCTCGCGCAGTGCCCGTCGTTCCCCAAGGACCCGATCTTCGATGCGTGGCGGGTGATTCCGAATGGGTAGGGCGCTTCTGGCTATAGCTGTGCTCCTGCTCCTCACGGGCTGCGTGCCGACTCGTGAGATTCCGCCGGCGGGGGCGACGGACGCAGAGGTCGAGACCTACATGACCACCATCGACGACTCCCTGTGGGCGACCGCGCAGCTAGCCGACCAGCTTCGACCGCCGGTCGTCGAGCATGTCTTCATAGACCAGGAGGACTGGTTCTCCACCCTCACGGGCTGCATGACCGACCTCGGCTACTCCGGCTATGACGTCGAGTCGGTCGGGGGCCGCTTGTACGTCGCCAATCTGAACGACCCGGAGGCCGAGCGGATCGACTGGTACGTCTGCCAGGCCACGTATCAGGTCGACCCGCGAGCATACGGCTTCATGAGCGGCGACATGCTCGACTTCCTCTACCACTACAACACGACCGTGCTCGTGCCTTGCCTCGAGGGTCATGGAGTGCATGTTTCCGATATTCCCAGCCCAACGGAGGCCGCGATCGGCGGGTCGCGAGCAGGTTGGAACCCGTACTACTCAATGTACGAGACCTTCGATCCAAAGGTCAGCAATCGCGATAGGAATGTGGCCGACTCGTGCCCCGCTTTCCCCGTTGGCGAGCAGTTCGATGGCATGCGGCCCGTCTGGTGAGCGACCCGTGCCCATGAGTCGCATCGCCGCCGCCGTGGCGGTGCTCATTGCCGCTGGCGCGCTCGGTGGATGCTCGGTCGAGCGCGGCCCCATAGCTGAGCCGACGCCGACCGAACTTGAGGCGATAACGAGGCAGGTCAACGACCTCCAGTGGCAGAACCTGCAGTTCAGCCCCGACTCCCCGCGACCGACCGTCGAGTTCTCTCGATTCATCCAGCCCGATGAGACGGACGAGGTCTACACCGCCTGCATGGAGGACGCGGGCTACGTCGGGTGGGAACAGGCCAATTTCAACTCGCTCGGAGGGCCACCGGCAGCAGAGCGACTTGACCTCTACGTGTGCGTCTCGCGATTCCCTGTGCATCCCGCGTACTACGGCATTCACACCGCGGCCCAACTCGACGCTATCTACGACTTCTACCGCGACTCGCTGGTCCCATGTCTCCGCGGCGCCGGGCTGGACATCACGGGAGTGCCGACCCGCGACGAGTTCGTTAAGTCGGAGTTTCCCTTTGCGTGGAACCCCTACGCGCAGAACTTCGACATTCCCGACAAGGTTCTCAGCGGGGTGTACGCACAGTGTCCCGACTTCTCCTATGTCATTGGATTGCCGGTCGAGTGATCCGGGAATAGATCCCTGACTGGCGCCGTTGTGTAGATTACATGCAAACGCATTGAATGGACGCACAAGGAGCACCCCATGCAGTTCGGAATCTTCACGGTCAGTGACGTCACCACCGACCCGACCACCGGAGCCACTCCGACCGAGAACGAGCGGATCAAGGCGATCGTCACCATCGCCAAGAAGGCGGAGGAGGTCGGCCTTGACGTCTTCGCCCTCGGTGAGCACCACAACCCGCCGTTCTTCTCCTCGAGCCCGACCACGACACTGGCCTACATCGCGGCGCAGACCACGACGCTTCAGCTCTCCACGAGCACGACCCTCATCACCACCAACGACCCGGTGAAGATCGCCGAGGACTACGCGATGCTGCAGCACCTCGCCGACGGCCGCGTCGACCTCATGATGGGTCGCGGCAACACGGGCCCGGTCTACCCCTGGTTCGGCAAGGACATCCGCGACGGCATCGAGCTCGCGATCGAGAACTACGCGCTGCTCCACCGCCTGTGGACGGAGGAGTTCGTCGACTGGTCTGGCAAGTACCGCACGCCGCTGCAGGGATTCCAGTCGACCCCGCGGCCCCTTGACGGTGTCGCGCCCTTCGTCTGGCACGGATCCATCCGCAGCCCCGAGATCGCCGAGCAGGCCGCCTACTACGGTGACGGGTTCTTCGCGAACAACATCTTCTGGCCCAAGGAGCACTACATGCGCCTCATCGGCTACTACCGCCAGCGTTTCGAGCACTACGGCCACGGCACCGCCGAGCAGGCGATCGTCGGCCTCGGCGGCCAGGCCTTCATGGCGAAGAAGTCGCAGGATGCCGTCAGCCAGTTCCGTCCGTACTTCAACGAGGCCCCGGTCTACGGCCACGGCCCCTCGCTCGAGGACTTCACGGAGCAGACGCCTCTCACGGTGGGAAGCCCCCAGCAGGTGATCGACCGCTACGCGGCGATGCGGGACCATTACGGCGACTACCAGCGCCAGCTGTTCCTCATGGACCACGCGGGGCTCCCGCTCAAGACCGTGCTCGAGCAGCTCGACTTCCTCGGCGAGGAGGTCGTTCCGGTGCTCCGCAAGGAGATGGCGAAGAACCGACCGGAGACAGTGCCAGACGCCCCGACGCACGCGTCGCGCGTCGCGGCGGCGGCGCTGCGGGTGGAGCCTGTCGAGACCGAGGCGGTGAGCTCATGACCGCCCGCCGCATCGCCGTCGTCTCCGCGGGGCTCAGCCAGCCGTCGTCCACCCGGCTGCTCGCGGAGCGCATCGCTGCGGCGACGCAGCATCGCCTGCAGGCCGAGGGTATCGAGGTCGAGCTGGACTTCGTCGACATCCGCGACATCGCTCAGGACGTCACGGACAACCTACTCACCGGCTTCGCGAGCCCGCGATTGGAGGCCGTGATCGACTCGGTCACAGGTGCCGACGGCCTAATCGCGGTGTCGCCCATCTTCACGACGAGCTACAGCGGGCTGTTCAAGTCGTTTGTCGACATCCTCGACCCGGACTCCCTGACCGGCATGCCCGTGCTCATCGGCGCCACCGGGGGAACCGAGCGGCACTCGCTTGCGCTCGACTACGCGATGCGACCGCTGTTCAGCTACCTGCACGCGGTCGTCGTGCCGACCGCGGTGTACGCGGCGTCGAGCGACTGGGGCTCCGACGACGCGGGAACCCTTGCCGGACGCATCGACAGGGCGGCGGGCGAACTCGCTGCTCTCGTTCGCGAGTCCGACCGCTCCTCTCAGGTACGCGATCCCTTCGCCCTTCCCGCCGGCTTCAGCCCTGTCGGGGCCTTCGGGGCGCAGTAGCGCTCAGGCGAGTTGTGCCGCGCGCTCCAGCACGGGGCGCGTGGCACGCAGCCCAAGCCAGACCAGCGCGATCCCCGCGGCAAGCACCAGGGCGATCATGACGAGGGACAGCGGGGCGAACAGGATGGTGGCGCCGGTGAGCGGGAACACCACCACGGCAGCGATCACCGCAGATCCGATCGCGGTCGTGCGCAGCGGCGACATGACGGTGCGGCGTCGCGCTCGTTCCATCGTGCCGACCGGCATCCCGAGCTTAGCGAGGCTCGCGTAGAGGTCGGCACGATCGAGGATCGCCGCCGCCTGGTTCACCCCGACGGAGCAGGCGACCATGAGGAACGACGCCACCACCGTGATGATGACCCCGGTGCGGATGTCGCCGTAGAGGAACGGGTTCTCGCCATCCTCTCCCATGACCTCGAGCAGGCCGACCGCCGAGCCGGCGAAAACGGCCATGAAGCTCGTCATCGCGACCCCGCCGACCTGCGCCCACGCCGCCTTGGGCGATTCGAGGATGCTGCGCGCCGCCAGCAGGCGCTCTGGCGTCGCCGCCCGCTTGGCCTGCCGCCCCGCGATGATGCGCAGAACCCACGGTCCGACGAGGTTGAGCACGAGGAGGGAGCCGCCGAAGCCAACGGCGAGCACGGTGAGGATGACGGCCATCTGGAAGGCGCCGATGATCCCCATGACGACGTTGGTCGCAACGATGACGCCGATCGCGACAACGACCCGCACCCAGTGCGGTCTGGGGGTGTCCTCGCGCATGCGCACCCCGAGAGGCGAGATGATCACCCGGCGAAGACCGAGCACCGCGCTCGCGGCGGCCAGCACGGCGACACCGCCGAGCACGGCCAGCACCACGAGCGGAGGCAGGAGCACGGCGGTGCCGAGCGCCTCACCGCGGAACGGGATGAGTCCGACGGCAGGCGCGGCCGCGAGGTAGACCGCGACTCCGCCAACCGCACCGACCAGGGCGACGACCACCGACTCGAGCGCGGTGATGACGGTTACCGTCAGCGGGCTGGCGCCGAGCAGGCGGAGGGTGGCGAGCCGGTCGTCGCGGCGTCTCGCCGACAGGCGGGATGCCGCGGCCCCGAGGCTCGTCAGCGGCACGACGAGCAGCACGAGAGCGATCACTGCGGCGGCCTGGTAGATGATCGCGTCGCCGTCTGACCACGCGAAGAACTCCTGCGCTCCGCCGATGACGGTGAGAAGGAGGGCGGTGACGGTCGCGAACGCGACGATGGGGAGGGCGACGGTGGCGGCGCCGGTCGTGCCGGGCCTCGCCAGCATCCACGCGATTCGAAGGATCATGCCGCGACCTTCCCGTCGACGAGCACGCCGTCGCGCATGTGCACCGTGCGCGAGCACCGTGAGGCGACCTCAGCGTCGTGGGTGACGACGACGAGGGTGCGGCCCTGTCCGACGGTCGAGGCGAGCAGGGCATCCATGACGTCGTGTCCGGTGTGCGAGTCGAGGGCGCCGGTCGGCTCGTCGGCGAAGATCACCCGGGCTCCGGTCACGAGCGCGCGGGCGATGGCGACGCGCTGTGCCTGCCCGCCGGAGAGCTGACCGATGCGGCGAGTCTCCATTCCGGCGAGGCCGAGGGTAGCAAGCCAGGTGGCTGCCTCCCGCTCCGACTCGGCGCGGGAGGCACCGGTGAGCATGAGTGCCAAGGCGACATTCTCGATCGCCGTGAGCTCCGGGATGAGGAGGCCAGATTGGAAAACGAAGCCGAACGCCTCCCGCCGCAGCCGCGATCGCTCCTGCTCGCCGAGTCCGGTGATCTCGAGGGGACCACTCGGCGAGGCGAACGACACCCGGCCGGTGTCAGGCGCGGTGATGCCGGCGAGCACATGGAGGAGCGTCGTCTTGCCAGAGCCGGAGGCTCCCATGATGGCGAGGGACTCGCCCTCCTCGACCGCGAGGTCGAGCCCGGCGAGGGCCGTGGTCGCCCCGAAGGACTTGGAGAGGCCCGATGCGTGAAGGATTGCGTGTGACATGGGGCTAGTCAACGCCCCGAGACGGCGGGCGGCGTCGGTCGCAAGGCTCGCCGATGTCCCTCGTGAGGATGACTCCGGCAGGCGATCGAGGCAGGATGGGGGCGTGACGGCTCGCGTTCTCTCGGTGGTGGCTGCGGCATCCCTTGCGATGCTGCTTGCCGGCTGCAGCTCGCACGAGCCACCCCCGTCGTACACGGACGCGGAGCTCAGGGCGTACTTCGACCAGCGCGTTGACGCGGCGTGGGCGAACAGCGGGCTCGACGGCGTGGTCGACCGACCCGTGATCGAGCCGGCGGAGCTGAGCCCGGACGGTGGCCAGGCCTTTGCCGGTTTCGCCAACTGCCTTGCCGAGACCGGCGTCGATTCGTGGGGGATAGACGAGAGGAACGGCGGCCCGGTCTTCCGCGGGTCAACGGGCGGTGCGCTCCGACCGGAGATGCAGTTGGTGTTCTACCGCTGCTTTGCCGAGCACCCATCGCCGCAGAACTTCTCGAACGTCATACTCACCGACGAGCAGAGAGAGTACCTCTACGACTTCTACCAGCGTTGGACCGTTCCCTGCCTCGAGTCGAACGGCTACCCCGTCTCGTATATGCCAACGAGGTCGGAGTACCTGGAGGGCACGCAGGACTGGCTGCCGTACTACCTCGTCGACCTCGGTGACAACGTCATCGAGAGCTCGGACATCGAGGAGATGCACGCGCGGTGCGGCAGCCCCTACGCCGATCTCGACGTAGAGGAGCCCGCGTGGTTCTGAGTCGGGTCGCGGCCTCCGTCGCTGTTGTCTCCGTGCTCTCGGTCGCGCTCGCGGGCTGCGTGACCCCACGAGAGCCACCGCCGGGCCCGTCTGTCTCGGAGTTGGAGAACCGCGCGGCTTCCCGCATCGACCTGGCATGGGCCAACACGGGGCTTGAGGGAAAGGTCGACCGACCGTCGGTGGCCATGGTGTCGGCGACCGCCACCTTTGACCAGCTCGCTGCGTGCGTCGACTCCTCCGGATGCAGCAACTGGGGAATAGGCGACGGAATCGACGGCCCAGAGCTCTCCCTCGGAGGCGCGGGGGAGTACCCCGAGCAGCAGCAGCTGTCGTTCTACATCTGCTTCGCCTCGTATCCTGCCGATCTCACGTTCGGCGAGGTGCGTCTCTCCGACGCCCAGCTCGATTACCTCTACGACTACTACCGCTCCTGGGTCATGCCGTGTCTGGCGATCGACGACGTCGTGCCGACCAGGGTGCCGACGCGGGAGGAGTTCACCTCGGGAGAGTGGCGAGGCTGGAACCCCTACGACTACAGCGACCTGCCTGCCTCTGTGCTCGACTACGCCGACGCCATCCACCGCTGCGGCCCCATCTACGCTGACCTGGATGTGGTTGATCCCTTCCGGCGAGGGGAGCTGGTATCCCAGAGCTCCACCTTCACCGGCCCGCGATAGCGGCGTATTGTCGGTGGCGTGGGCCTTCGACGGGGATTACCCCTCCTCCTGTGCGTTGTGCTGTTGAGCGGCTGCGCTGGCCAGGTCGCACCGACCCAGGGCCAGCGCGCGGACGTCGCCCACTTCGTGCAACAGCAGCTTGACGATGCATGGAGCGGCGACCCACGCCACAACCGGCCATCGACCGTGTCCGCCCGGTTCCTCCTTCCCAACGGCTGGGGCTTCGCGATGAAGCAGTGCATGATCGAGTCAGGCTTCACCGCCTTCGACTTCGATCGCGTGTCGGGATTCACCAACGGGCTTGAGCGCACCTCCGACGCGGGGGAGGAGGGGCTCGCCTGGTACTACTGCCGCAGCCGCTTCCCCACCTACGACACCGTTTTCAGCGACCTCGACGACGCTCAGCTCGACGAGCTCTACCTGTACTACCGGGAGCGCCTCGTACCGTGTCTTGCACTGCAGGGCTCCGCGGTTCTCAAGGTTCCCACCCGCGAGCAGTTCGGCACAGGGGGTGCTGGGCAGCCGGGGTCGTGGAATCCCTATCTGACGGCGGAGCTGCCCGCATCCGTTGCCGTCGCCTCTGCGGTGCTCGAGGCGTGCCAGCCTTACCCGCCGGGGTGGGCGGAGAGCGTCGTGGCGGGTCGATAGCCGTTTCGGAGCCCCGACTGGTACCCTGAACGAAGCAATACCGGAGCAGGCTGGCACGAAGCTGGTCCACGGTGGTGACTTACTGGCCCTGTGCTTCTCATGAATCACAGCCCAGTGAATTTCTACTGTTGACCAGACGCCACCGCACTAGGTGCGTACGTACACGTCTCCTGCCCGACTGCTCGGTGTTGTAGCGCCAATCGGCGCGAGCAGAGTCGTGCCCATACGGGGTGCGACGTTAAACAAAGGAGAAACCCCCCTATGGAGGGTCCAGAAATCAAGTTCGCCGAGGCTGTTCTCGATAACGGCAAGTTCGGCAAGCGCACGGTCCGTTTCGAGACCGGTCGACTCGCGCAGCAGGCACAGGGTGCCGTCGCCGCGTACCTCGACGAAGACACCATGATCCTGTCGGCAACGTCGGCAGGCAAGCACCCCCGCGACGGCTTCGACTTCTTCCCGCTGACGGTCGATGTCGAGGAGCGCTCGTACGCGGCCGGCAAGATCCCCGGCTCGTTCTTCCGCCGCGAGGGACGCCCGTCGACCGAGGCCATCCTCGTCTGCCGTCTCATCGACCGCCCGCTGCGCCCGACCTTCGTCGAGGGCCTTCGCAACGAGGTGCAGATCGTCATCACCGTCATGTCCATCGCCCCGGGCGAGTTCTACGACGCGCTCGCGATCAACGCCGCATCGGCGTCGACGCAGATCTCCGGTCTGCCGTTCTACGGCCCGATCGGTGGCATCCGCCTCGCCCTCATCGGCGACCAGTGGGTGGCATTCCCCAAGCACGAGCAGCTCGCTGACGCTGTCTTCGACCTGACCGTCGCCGGTCGCCTCGTCACCGACGCCAACGGCGTCGAGGACGTCGCGATCATGATGGTCGAGGCAGAGGCAACCGAGGGCAGCTGGGAGCTCATCAAGGCCGGCGCGACCAAGCCAGACGAGGCAGTTGTCTCGCAGGGCCTTGACGCCGCCAAGCCGTTCCTCTCGCAGCTCATCAAGGCGCAGCAGTCGCTCGCCGAGCAGGCAGCGAAGCCCATCAAGGACTTCCCGCTGTTCCCGCCGTACAGCGACGAGGCCTACAACGCGGTCGCAGAGATCGCCTACGACGAGCTCGTCGGCATCTACCAGATCGCCGACAAGCAGGAGCGCCAGGACAAGGATGACGAGCTCAAGGAGCGCGTCAAGGTCGCCATCAACGAGAAGGCCAGCAATGGCGAGCTCAGCGGCGACGTTCCCCCCATGGTCAGCGCCGCCTACAAGTCGGTCAGCAAGAAGATCATGCGCACCCGCGTGCTCACGGAGGGCATCCGCATCGACGGCCGTGGCCTCAGCGACATCCGTGCGCTCGACGCCGAGGTGCAGGTCATCCCGCGCGTCCACGGCTCCGCGATCTTCCAGCGCGGCGAGACGCAGATCCTCGGAGTCACGACGCTCAACATGCTCAAGATGGAGCAGCAGATCGACTCGCTGAACCCCGTCACGAAGAAGCGCTACCTGCACCACTACAACTTCCCGCCCTACTCGACCGGTGAGACCGGTCGCGTCGGGTCGCCGAAGCGTCGCGAGATCGGGCACGGCTTCCTCGCCGAGCGCGCCCTCGTGCCGGTGCTGCCGCCCCGCGAGGAGTTCCCCTACGCGATCCGCCAGGTGTCCGAGGCTCTCGGCTCCAACGGCTCGACGTCGATGGGCTCCGTCTGCGCCTCGACCCTGTCGCTGCTCAACGCCGGTGTGCCGCTGCGCGCGCCGGTCGCCGGCATCGCGATGGGTCTCATCTCCGACGAGGTCAACGGCGAGACGCGCTACGCGGCTCTCACCGACATCCTCGGTGCAGAGGACGCGCTGGGCGACATGGACTTCAAGGTCGCAGGCACCTCCGAGTTCGTGACCGCGATCCAGCTCGACACCAAGCTCGCGGGCCTTCCCTCCAGTGTTCTGGATGGCGCCCTCAAGCAGGCGAAAGAGGCTCGCACCGCGATCCTCGCCGTCATCAACGCGGCAATCGACGCGCCGGACGAGATGGCGCCGACCGCGCCTCGCGTCATCAGCGTGCAGATCCCCGTCGACAAGATCGGTGAGCTGATCGGCCCGAAGGGCAAGACGATCAACCAGATCCAGGACGACACCGGAGCTGACATCTCGATCGAGGACGACGGAACCGTGTACATCGGTGCTGTCGACGGCCCGTCGGCGGAGGCCGCCCGTGCCGCCGTCAACGCGATCGCGAACCCGCTCAACCCCGAGGTCGGCGAGCGGTTCCTCGGAACCGTCGTCAAGCTCGCGACGTTC
>Ga0307514_10005147_pt1 | contig 11806 bp, 15 predicted proteins | sample 16_EM_MG_FD_203088 | JGI IMG/M metagenome (GOLD analysis project Ga0307514, IMG submission 203088) | Populus trichocarpa ectomycorrhiza microbial communities from riparian zone in the Pacific Northwest, United States - 16_EM | ecosystem: Host-associated > Plants > Roots > Unclassified | place...
AGAGAGGTTTTTATATGCTGGTACAATGCGATATCTTGCTGGTTATGTACTGTGGAAGGACGACTACTTAGTGTTGTTCGCCAAGATACTAATGTAGCAACACCGTTGTTATAGCAAAGAATATCATTCTCAGATTTCGCTTGCAAGCATATATCAGATGGGTGACCAATCCGCATATATAACTGATAGAGAAGAGTCAGGAAAGTGAAGTGAGCTGGTCTCCCCTCTTCAAGCATCGTGTAAACGCATCGTTCTCTCCATGATTGCCCGAACCATTATATTTCTTACCGCCTTGTTGTCTATTATCACCATTGTTGCCGGGAATGATTGTGAGTCTCGCATCCTGTGCCCCAAGAACTGCTGTGGATTCCATATACTCCAGATGACCCTTCCACGGATTATAAAGCCTTAGCAAAGGAAAGCGGTGAAAAATTTTTACTTTGCGCTGCACGGGCCAGGATATTGCACCGTAACACCGCTGTTTTTCACGCCAGGCTCGGCAAAGGACGGCACCGCGAAGCGATGCGGGCCCATATTCATAAGGCAGACGAGTTCGGAAGGCATATGAGTGAGAAGCTTGTCGACCCAAACTCTTTGAGCAACAAAGACGCCTCCAGTGTCTACAACGACATTCAGCGTCGCTTAGCAGAGTGTGAATTGTCTGCTGCGGATGCCGAACGCAATTTCTATCACTTGCACAATGGTCGCGGTCAAGAGGCGTTGGATGGCGCCCCTTATCCATTGCCAAACATTTCCAATTTGCATATCTGATACTACATAGTTATAACAATGGACAGAGACAAGAGCGACTAAATAGACGGTAACAAATGTAACATGTTTTTGAACGTAACCTGCTCATGTGAAGAGCCTATTTTTATCTGAGGGAGCCGTGTGGTCGTGATCCGTTGTAAGCCGTACGTGTAATGGGTAACTTCCCGACATCTGGTGCAAGTCGGGTGCAGCAGATATGCCAGATGCCGGCTGGGAAGGTGGCGCGGACCACATGGTTTCACCTGCACCAGAATTTTCAAACTCGAGCAATCTGCTGCAATCTGGTGAACAGACCGCGACGTCGCAGACGTCGCTCGAGTCTAAAAGGGCCCATTTTTATCTAGAGGAGCAACCGTGTGGTCGAAGTCTGGTGCACCAGAATCAGCCGGGATGCCGGCTGGCGCTGACCACATGGTTTTCACCTGCACCAGACTTTTCAAACTTGAGCAATCTTGTGAAGATTTTCAGATGCTGAGCATATATAACTGATAGAGAAGAATCAGGTAAGCGAAGTCTCCCTTCTTCAAGCATCGTGTAAACGCATCGTTCTCTCCATGATTGCCCGATCCATTATATTTCTTACCGCCTGGTTGTCTATTCTCACCATTGTTACCGGGAATACATGTGAGTCTCGCATCCTGTGCCCCAAGACCCGCTGTAAATTCCATATACTCCAGATGACCCTATCGAGAATTATAGACCCTTAGCAGAGGAAAACAGCAAACATATTCTGCAACAGACCCGTGAGGCCAGTGAAGCGCACCGTGGTGCCGCAGGTTATCACACCTTCATAAGTAGAAGTGAGCTGGTCTCCCCTCTTCAAGCATCGTGTAAAACCCATCGTCCTCTCCATGATTAGTATTGCCAGGTGCCGAACAGCAGTTACAGCACCGCAGAGCGAGTCAGGCCCATATGCGTAAGGCAGAGTGGTTCGATGCCCGTGGCACAAAGCATAGTCAGTATGGCGACCCACACTCTTTGAGCAACAAAGGCGCCTTCCGTGTCTACAACGTTACTCGGGCTTACTTAGAAAAGTGCCGTTCGTCCAAAGACCATGCCAAACACATGGTCTATCTATTGGGACTTGCTCGGCACGGGGCAGATCGCGAGAACGCGGAAAATTACCGTCTAACGGCGTTGGATGGCGCCCCGTATGGTAACCAATGTAACACTGGCATGTTTTGAACGTAACCTACTCTAGTCTGTTGATCAGACCAATGTGCAACGTGAGTGTTGGTGTGTCTGAGACGAAAAGTCAAGCGAAAGTGTGAGGTCTTGCGGACTCCAAGAAGCGAAATGATCTGTACGAACACGTCCTCACACGTATCAAATGGTGAAGAGTCGATGTAACCTGGACCATCATGGATTAGCGGCAGTATGATGGCGACCAACTCCTTACGGAGTCCCGACGATCAACGCAGTCGGGCACCCTCTTCAAAGTACAACAATCCTTTAGTTCGATCCATTATACGCGAACAACGCGATCTTGAGAAAGACATATCTCCGCTTCTAGTTGACGGCCGACCTCCGCTTCCCACAATCCAGACAGCGATCACTAGGAAGAAGCGCTGCTTGCTCGCTTACCATTCGCATCGCGTTGATCGTCTTCGGGACATGTACTGGGCACCCTCATCTCCTCTCAAGTCCAGATATCAGGAGTAGGCTATCGCCACATGAAGTCGACTACCTGAGGCAGTATAACAGCTCCGTTATGGAGTTCCGATCTGAATTCTCGCATGACCTTGACATGACAACAAGCAATATCACGAAGGGTCTTAAGCAGGCCGAGACTGCTTCCTCCCGAGTCACGGCATGTTCGTCGGGCATATTGGCCCAGTACAACCGGCGTTGTCTTGTAGGGCTCTCAGAAAGCTCCACATAACGCCTGTCACCATCGTTATATCGGATTTGGGCAACGTCCTCCTGAATCAACCCACCATCTTCTGACCACGAATGGGACATCTGGACAGGGTTTGACTGGCCACCACGATCAGAATAGGTGATCATCTACGCGCAATATATGTTATTCAAGAAACTCTACCCGATTTTTTTGAGACTGGCCTCGTCACTTCAGTGAACAAAACTACCGGAATGCCGTCTAGATATGGTTTCTTTTCGCCTGCAACAAACATCAGCTTTCTATACTCAAAGACGACGAAGAACCTATTTATAGTCCTAATATCAGCATATACACCTCAACTCCCCGCTCCCTTTCCAAAAACCTTTCATATTGAGGGTGAGTTTGTAATTGTGGTCACTGAGATCCTGTTGACTGGAATACCGGCGCAGGTTTTACAGCTATACCTCACATCAACAGGGACAAGAGTTTTCTCGTGCGGCAGACCGTCATAGGCGTGGCAAGGGTTAGTGGAAAGCCTAGTGAATGGGAAATATACGTTCTTTTTTCTGACCTATACATTTTGAATTTACGCTGCTTACTACAGAGGAGTCCACCCTCCCACCACGGGACTCGTCCACCAGCACATTGTCAACGCTATTCATCCAGTTCCACCTCTAGCTCTATATGACTCTTTGCGACTCTCCCTCGGGAAGCGAGAACAAAGTACGTCGCTTCAATGAGGATTCAAGATTTCCCCTTGCTACCGCTGTCTCTCCTGCAGCACTGGATCTTAGACGGCTTCCCTCGCACCGTCAGACAAGGAGAACCTCTAGACGCGCATCTCAAGTATGTTTAGAGATTAAGTGCACACGAACATGACTGATCATCATTCACAGGAAACGGAATATGCCACAGTCCACTGACCCTTGTCATCAGTCTAGATATATCATTTTGAGTCGCATATCAGATAGGCGGGTCCACGTTCCTTCAGGTCGTGTTTACAATATGTCATACAACCGTCTACGGTCTGCGTGTAGAAGGTTTTGACGATCAAACTGGTGAACCTTTGATGACCTGATGATAATTTGGTCAAGTGTCTTTCTCTTGGAAATTGGAATGAGAGTGTTTATCGACCGCATCCCCACATGGTAGGGCATATCCGCTCGTCGCCTCAACTCCTTCTACAAATCGATGTCACCCTGGACAGCCACTTCGACATCGGCGTCAACATCAAGCCATCAGCATCCACACCAGGTTTCCTTCCATCGTCCAGAGGGTTTGAAGATGAGGACTTTCAGAGGTTCAACCTCGGATGACATATGGCCTCAGCTGGGCCTCTTCATCAGGAATTCATTTCCTCGGCTTAGAAAGAGGTATGAGCCATGAATACCGCTAACAAAAATGCTGCTAAAGTCCGACTTTGCTCAATACAACAACAACTTTCAAGTTTTGAATTTATTTTTTCAAATTTCTATTCTTGGGTACAGTATTTCACATTATCATAAAGCATACCTTGACACAAGTTAGAAGTTAGAACACTTGAAATAATAATACAGATATTCTCCTTTACTACAATTAAGCTTCTGGGATGCCTATCTAGCGATTCATGGCTGTGTTTCAAGAATGCTATGAGTTCTGCGAGTCCTGGTCAGAAAACTTTCTGCACTTGTGCGCACACGTGCAAGAGCCTCTTCGACAAAGTTATCCACGGGCTCTACGAGGACGACATCGGTGATGAGATGGAGGAGTACTACATTGGCAGTAACACGACCGATTCCCGCACTGACATCTAGAGCCTTTGAGACGATGAGAAATGAAGCCAGAGTGGAAGCGGAACCACGGATAATAGAGATTTAGTAAGAAAAGATGCGAGTCCAGGCGTCGACGTGTGGTAGAGACTGGGAAAGTAACCACAGTTTAATTTCCTCGCACATGGAACGAAAGACAACATAACAAGGAGGGACAAACCCCCCTCGTATCATGATAAAGACAACATAGCGGAGAGACAAACCCCCTTACATCGAAAGAAAGATAATGTGACAAGGAGGGACGAACCTCCTCGCTGCACCAGATTGGAAGTGACACTTCACAACGGTAGTCTGTAGAATAGTTATAAATCAACATTAGATTTTCTTGTAGAAAAACGTACCATTTTCGAGGATGGGCACGACGGCTCACCCTTACCCTTAGCACATCGTTGTGACATGTCATTGCGTCCGCGGGTCGTCCTCAGGCTTTAGATTGTGGTCGCTGTGGTAATAAGTGTTGGCGTAGGTGGCTCCAAAAATTAGACGGGGCAGGCGCATCAGGTCTTGTTAAAGGAGATGTTGAAGGTCGTGATGGGGAAGGGAAACCATGGAAGGGAACCCTCCTATCGCATGCAGCATCAACTATAACAAAGGCACAGTATAGACCTGCTACAGCCAACGGTAGTTGTTGGAAACGAACAGTATTTGCTTACCAAAGAGAACAGCGTAGAGACATCCGAGAAGCCAAGAGATTCCAAGCAGGTGTCACACAAGGGAGAGAACAACTCCAACCTTGCGCAGTAGTGATACCACAATACGACCTCTGCGCTCTGTATCAGGAGGAAAGCATGTCCAGTTGTCCGAAAGGAATTTGTAAGTACAATGTCTGAATACTAATTCTCAATTATCATTTAGGAAGAAACGCTTTGCTGTGAAGAGTCGTTTTCTTTCATTTTCTCGCTTGTGGATTCCGGTCATATGGAACGAGACTGCGGCGTTGCTCAAAGGTGTCGTCAAACAAATCAATTGATAGACAGTGATAGAAAAAAGCATTATCTATGTTTCAAAGTGCTGAATGCACGTTCATTAAAATTTAAGAGAGGTTTTTATATGCTGGTCTGGTACAACACGATATCTTGCTGGTTATGTATTGCGGAAGGACGACTACTTAGTGTTGTTCGTTAAGAGTAAAGAATATTCTCAGATTTCGCTTGCAAGCATATATCAGATGGGTGACCAATCCGGGACTGAGCATATATAACTGATAGAGAAGAATCAGGAAAGTGAAGTGAGCTGGTCTCCCCTCTTCAAGCATTTTGTAAACGCATCGTTCTCTCCATGATTGCCCGATCTATTATATTTCTTACCGCCTGGTTGTCTATTCTCACCATTGTTGCCGGAAATGCATGTGAGTCTCGCATCCTGTGCCCCAAGACCCGCTGTAAATTCCATATACTCCAGATGATTCTGACACGAATTATATAACCAAAGCGGAGGAAAGCGGTAAAGAACTTTTAGAATGCGCTGTTCGGGCCAAGAAATCGCACCGTGCTACCTCACTTTTTCACGCCTACTTCAGTGGCGAACAGCACCGCGAAGCAAGCTTGGCCCATGCTCATAAGGAAGGCAAGTTCCTTGCCATGATGCATAGTGGGAAGGGTGGCGACCAAAAGTCTTTGAGCAACGAAGTCGCCTTCCGTGTCTACAACGTCAACCAGCATCGCTTAGAAAAGTGTGAATCGTCTGCTGCGCATGCCAAAAGCATGCACACTCACTTGGAACTTGCTTGGGAAAACGACGACGATGAAGCGGCGGAATTTCACCGTCAAAAGGCGTTGGATGGCGCCCCGTATAAATTGCCAAAATGCGGTAAAGAACCAGCGTATTGGATATCTGACTGATACTACGTAGTTATAACAATGGACAGAGACAAGAGCGACTAAAAGGTGGTAACAAATGTAACATGTTTTGAACGTAACCGTAGTACTCTTGTGCAGAGTCTGTTTAACAGACCGCGACGTCGCTCGAGTGTGAAAGGGCCTATTTATATCTGAAGGGGCAACCGTGTGGTCGCGATCCCGGTTGTAAACCGTCTGGAACTTTTTCAAATTTCAGATGGCTACCCAATGCTTCTGCTTCCTTCACAACTCCAAGCATTAGCATGACTGCTCTATAGTACTGAAAGGTCCTTTCTGTGAGAGCTACCTGCAACGTGAGTGTTGGTGTGTCTGATCATGAGACGAAAGTTGACGAGAGGACACGAACACGTGTAGTGTATCAAATAGACGCCGTGACATGCTGGGAATTCAAATGACTCTCCACCATCTTCTGAATTTCCTGACCACGAATGTTTGTACATAACGAATTATATCTTTCATAGTGGCATATATAGTGTCAATGCGAAATGAAGCGAGGGATCGCCAATGACTTGTATTTCCGCTCAATGAGTTACATATGGTTTGGGAACGACAAGGGGGGAGAATTTAGGCATTGGAACGATAGATTTCAACATCTCGAATCTACTCGCTATCCTCTGTGTCATAGCCATCACTCTCCTCGCCTCCTCCAGTCCGTACGTTCCGACTCCGACTTCCACCTCCCTTCTCCTGCTGACCATAACTACTCCCATTCTGCACGGCCTCAATGACCACCTGTCCTCCACCTCTCAGATGCTCCACGTCTGCAAGTTTCACACCCCTTGTCCAGGGTATCTCATTGCGCGGGTAGGCTGTCGCGATGCGGAAACCCCAATAGTCTTCTACAGTGTTGTAAGCATGCTTGTTATTGTTGTGGCTTTGTTCCGTGGTGGAACAACAAGAAAGGATATGAGCCTCCAAAGCCTCCTCACCGTCTCCAATCTGACCTTCGACAGAGATCGGATCGTCCACCGAGCTCATGTCCTTGGGAATAAGCTGAGCGTCCACGAAAGCATACAGACTCGTCAGCGTCGCATGGCTAGCCGAAAAAGGTTGTATAACACGCGTGCCGCTCGGAAGGCGTATCGCAATCCTCACTCCTCCTCCAACAGCATGTGTCTCAGACTCGCCAACAACACACCTCCTCGTCCATCGCCTCCATAAGACTCTCAGCTCCGCCCTCTTCTTCCCGTCCTCTGCCTCCTTCCTCTTTCTCACCTCCTCTTTCCTCTTCTGCTCTTCCTCCCGTCTCCTCTGCTCTATCATCTCCCTCTCTTCCTTCATCCTCCTCTCAATCCTTTCCTTGTCCCGTCTTTTCGCATCTTCAAACGCCCGGTCCTGTTCCTCTCTCAGCTGACGATCGCGCTCTCGCTGGCGTTGTGCAGAGAGAAGGCGATTGAGATAGGGCGTCACGCGTGGGAGAAGTTGGCGTTCGAGGTGAGAAATAAGCGCTTGCGCTGACGTCGGTGCATGTGAGGCCGTTGAAGAAGAGGAAGAAGAGGGTGGGGTATAAGACGGGCCTTGGTGTCTCGAAAGGACAGTTAGGGTAGGAGGAGCATTGCTCCGCGACGAAGACGGCGACGACAACCCTGGGTTTCGACGCGTTTGAAGAGCAACAAAGGCCACAAAGGGGTATGTAGTTGCTTGCAATTTTTCAGCGGCTGAAAAAAAAATGTCAACATTCTATAGGTCAATCAACAGAAAAACACCCACCGCTCCAGGCTTCGCGATCACGAACGTCTCCTCCCCAAACGACGATATCATTCTCATAGAGAGTTTTCACGAACCCGGGGTCCGTAAGCGTTGACCTACAAACACGTTTGATGCATATACATAACATACAAAATGACCCAGTGAGCAAAGAATTTTTTACCTTTTGAACTCTGGAACGTCATCATGCTCATCACTCACAAGCACGATGCACCCCACCTTCATCTCCCGCTGGCAAGTCTTTAACAGCTCCTCGTAAGTGCATATCGTAAAGTCAGGAAGGTATTTCCGTCCTTCTTCGAATTCTATCGCCACCTTACCGTTGGCGGATTTAGCACCAGAAGTCGAGGCGCCCGCATGAGAACTGCCACGCGAGTCCAATGAGGTACTACCGATCCCGACGCCTGAGCTTGTTCCTCTGATAGCTTTGAGCCTCCCCATTGAAATGGCGCCCGTTTCCTCTTCGAGTTCTCTCAACCACCGTTCGGGACCTGCCACGCCTCTAGCGCCTCCTCCTCCTCCACCTCCACCACCTCCGCCTGCTCTCCGTGAAGACAGAGGAAGGTAGAAATTTAGCCAGGACGAAGCGAAAGGAAGCCGTGGGAGAGGTATACGCAGAATACTGAATATGAAACGGAAGAGGTTGGATAAAATGTGCAAAGGGAAAGCCAGAACAGAAAGAATGGGACGAGCGAGGGTGTATAAAAAGTGTGCGTTCTGAATGTGTTGTAAATTTCAGATATAATAAAAATAATATGATGCGATTCACCTGTACCCTCGCTCTACTAGGAGGATAAGTAGGCATGCCACCTTCATATACGCCTTGCTGGGCATCGTCAATCTCGAATGTGTCCATCTTGGAGGAAGTAGAGGTCGCAGAAGACGAAGATGCCACTGTAGCAGCAGAATTCGAACCTGGTTGGGAAGTATTATTCCGCCCCGAGCCAGAGGCAGAGCTAATCCCAGAAGGACTTCCACCTTCAAAAATGAGCTCCGCAGCTCGCTATAGAGTATCCGAGTATTTTTTTAGAAAAATTTGTAAAAAAAAAAAAGATTCGTCGTATTCACCTGAACATCCCAATCGACGATACTCAACATGCTGATGGAAACCTCATCGTCAGCACCGTCGGTCAATTCTCTAAGTTGAAGTAACGCCTGTCGCTGTTTACTGTCCAGGCCATCCATCTTTTTTGTTTGGAAGTGAGATATTAAGAAGAGAAACGTCAGACCGACTGCTTGTGTACTGCAATGACAAGGCGTGGTCCTTACATAAGCATTGATTATTTTTGGATCAGCAAAATGCTCCAGGGAGTTGAAGCCGCTATTGCTTCGCTCGTAAGCCTGTGCACGTCCTTGGGCAAACGGAAATATAGCTCTGGCTGGAATTGTCAAAAATGTCCTTCACTTTAACCACTCAAAGAGAATATGGCAGAACAAGTATTACAACCTTGTCATCGCATGATTTTCTTCAATCATAAATGCAGAACACACACGAATTCATCCAGTGCTACTTTGAATGCCACTACCCCGCTATTCCACTTCCTATGCCACATCAATCAAAGAAAACGAGAGCATAAAAAAAGGGCTCTGAACAAACTCGACAAGTTCAAAACCCGTTTCGTTTCACCCTCGCACTTCCGAAAGACCCAATCTAAAGCTCTCGAGAAGAGTGTGCATTTCAAACGCGAACCAACCACCCCATGTACAAAATCTGCATACAAGCCTCCATCAACAAAAACGCGATGCGCCGTCTGCGTTGGGCGTGTGTGACAGTTGCTGTCGCGTGCGTAGCTGGAACGCTCGATGGATCAGGCAGGACGACGGCTCGAAGCGAACGGAGCTGAGGAGTTCCCTATAAGTTGATGTGGATATCATAAGAATAATCAGGTACGTACCAGGAAAAAAGCATTAGCGAGAAAAGCATATACAAAGATGAGGCTCCATAGCGGACCACGAAGTCCCAAGAAGCCTGCGATAAGGGTGAATATCACCCTGGTGAAATCACAACAAAAATAATGTTAGTATTGAACTAGTTTGCATCATGGGAACATACCCAACGAATTTGTATCCTCCATAAGCAATGAGATCCACGACCTGAGACGAACTGGTGATGTTAAGGATGTAACAACCAAGCTTCACGAACGCAAAATCGAGGAGGACAACGACAGTTGCGCGTGATGCCGAGTCGCCTAGGATCTGCAACAAGAAATTGGTAATTTTGAGGATCAGTTCAAAAAATATAACTCGTAAACGAACCCTTGGGTTGAAACGCGCATTTATGCCCGCATGTAGGGCGGCAAGGAGAATATAGGTTACAATGGACATAACTGGTGACAAATTTCCGTTTAGAAGCCAAAAAAAAAAAAAGAGGAAAAAGACTCACCGGGAATATACAGATCAGGACTGTTAATATCATCTCTTGGTGGCATGAACTCACCCTGAGCAAGGGGTTTCCTCGCCCAGGGTCTGTGTGCCCAAGGAAAGAGCACCAACCTGAGCTTTTTGATCACATACGAATTAGAGACGTTGAAGTAATGTTTGATAATGCCCGCAGAGATGAGGGTGCCAAACTGTCAAAATAACTTGTGTTTACAGATGACAAAAATGAAAGCAGAGAAAGAAAGGGTGCATTACGTTCTTTTGCACGTAATCCTGTCCAGCAGCAACTGCGCTATGACCCAGCTGCATCCCCAACTGCGCCGTCGCACCGTCCAGCCCCCACGCAGAGAAATCAGGTGCGTACGCTCCCCCTCCCCCTCCTGCAACTCCTGCACCTGCAGGTTGTGGACTCTGTATTGTCCCTCCTACATACTGTCCCTGCCCTTGTCCCTGCTGCGCATGTTGAAAAGGCGACGTGTAAGCTTGTACTCGCGGATTTGCGGAAGGATTGATGGGGTAGGCCTGTACATGGGCTGGCAGAGGCGGTTGGCCTGTGGTAGACTGCGCGTGCGCATGTTGCGTGGGTGGGCCGGGGGAAGAAGAGAAACGTTGGTATCCCTGAGGGGTAGGTGGAGGTTCTGGAATGTAAGCTGGATGAGTGGGAACGGGGTGTCGCAGAGGGGGAGGTGAATGTGAGTTGAACTGGGACATATTCTTGTTCGTCGCTGAGGGATTCGGGTTTACAAGTAATTGGGTTATTTACCTAATACAGTTTTTCTGGTAAGACAAATATTTATTTATTTATCTCGCATTGGCATTCTCGGAGGAATTTTTTCAGGCGCAGTGCAACTGCGGGTATATTTATAACACGGATATGACAAGCTACAGCCGACAAAGCGGATGGAAAGACAAGTAATATGAAATTGTAAACATGCAACAGCATGAAAAGGGGATTTTAAACGGAGACATTTTTTTCGATCCGACCTGCCCCGAAAAGAAGGAGAAAAAAATTCTACTAACCAGACTGTAGTAGTAAACACAGAGACAAGACGGGAATTAAAGGATGCCAAGAATCAGAGATGCTGGTTGTATGCGAGCTCAACCTGTTTTCTATAATGTTTCTAAGAGACGATTGTGTTGATTTCGAGCAAAAAAAAGAGGTCATCAGCAGACGAAAAAGCAATCGACTTGGGAAAGGGCTCGATCCAATCAAGGAAAAGAGAGGGATCTCAAATCTCGTCGCAGAAAGGCACATTATCGTCATCGCCTGAAGTAGGGCTCACTGCGGGTGGTGTAGGTGTAGGTGAAGGTGTAGGTGAAGGTGTAGGTGCAAGAGCTGCGGAAGGGGTAACAGTGATGGGCGAGGGAACAGTCGGAGGAGGTTGGTTGTCCGCTGGGTTGGGGTTCGCGGGGGGACCCGAAACGGGGACAACGACACCAGT
>Ga0307514_10005148_pt1 | contig 11804 bp, 10 predicted proteins | sample 16_EM_MG_FD_203088 | JGI IMG/M metagenome (GOLD analysis project Ga0307514, IMG submission 203088) | Populus trichocarpa ectomycorrhiza microbial communities from riparian zone in the Pacific Northwest, United States - 16_EM | ecosystem: Host-associated > Plants > Roots > Unclassified | place...
AACTTTGTATCCTCATCAAGAAGTCAGAAATCAACAATTGTCAATTTGTAGCTTCTGAAATACCATACAAAGTTAATATACACATTGATACATTAATGAAATACAAGAATTCTTTTCATGTTTGGTTTCTCTTTCATCAAAAACAATTCTTGAAACATCCCTTTGATAACATAGCCCCCAGATCAATCTTAGTTTAAAGTGAAATCTAAAATTGTCCTGGTTAAGTACCTCAACAACAATTAGAATGAAACAACCAGAAAATATAGCATTTAAGGTCTGAATAATGGAAAAATTCAAGTTTCTGAAATTGAAACTTCAATCTACAGAGACTACAAAGCTCTTTCTAGCCCTTCCCATTCATTAAACCAGTTGCTTCTTTTTAAATCCAAAATTTGTTACTTCCTGTTGAAGAAACTACCTCAAGACTAGTGGTGTCTATAAGGGGACTAAATTTCTTTTTGTAATAATTTTCTTAAAATCTTTTTTTGATGAATGTGTTAGTGTTCTTAGCATTCTGCATCATAAATCCCAAAAGACTCTTTCCCCTGAATTTTTTTCTTGCAGGTGCAGAAGAGTTGGCCCAGTGAATAACTTTTAAGATTTTGATGTAAATTATGGACTGTGAGGAGATTTTGTAGATTTGAATTTCCGTTTGGCGATGACTAGAATTTGTTAAGTGATCATGGTCTTTTTTTTTTTTCATTCATCACCAAACAGAATTTGTTCATCAAGATGGTTCTTTGAATTTTCATCAAGATGTTAGAAATCAGCCATTGTCAATTTGACTTCTGGTTTGCTAATGACTAGAATATGTGAAGTGAAGATGGTCTTTTTGTTTGCTGGATGATTTTGACTACCAGTAGCAGAATCAACAACAGAAAACATGGTGCACAGTTAGAAGATAGGTGCCAGCTTATCCTGTCTCACTGATAAAATGCAACAGAAAAAATAAAATAAAGATGAACAGGCAAGAAAGGAGCTAGTGAATAAATGAGAAAATTTAATGATCACCACAAATTAATGACACCCTGTGTGATGCAACCCATGTTCTATTTCATACAGAAATCTGCAATCCTGTCTAATAATCAAACGACACATAATATTCGTAGCCAATGTACAGTATGAATGATTTTTTGTCGTTGGGACAGGTTGCCTTCTTCATCTCTCACCTGAAAATCTGACCGTCAATGAAGAGCATCATGAGACAAAAAAATGGGACCTATTTCAATGTTAAACCACTTGATCGAAAACGTACATATATGCATACCTTCCATGCTCCACATTGGCAAACAAGTCCGCCTCCCATAACAACCCCACATAGCCCACTTCTCACATGGTTTTGCCTTGCATGTCTGCCTGATTTGTGAAAGTGTCCATTATGGAATTTTTTCTGGTCTTCTGTATATATAATGCGTTCACTTCCATTTCCTTGTATCCATCAAAAGATTAACATTTCCATATTCTAAGATCTAAACATCCCCTTCCTTAGTATAATCAGTTTCAAGATGATCAGTGCTAAGAAGCTCATCAAATTGGCAAGAAAATGCAGAAACTGGCTGCCATTAGGAGAAAAAGGATTGAATTTCCAGGAACTGTTAGTGGTAAAGATTCAGAAGATTGCAGCACATCATCAACAGCAGAGAAGGGCCACTTTGTTGTGTACACTACTGATAATAAACGCTTTGTGCTTCCCTTGGATTACCTTAACAATGAAATTGTTAGAGAGCTATTCAATCTAGCAGAAGAAGAGTACGGATTAACAGGCAATGCACCTCTCACATTAGCATGTGATGCTGTCATCATGGAATACACAATCACCTTGATCCAGCAGAATGTGGCTAAAGATGTAGAGAAAGCATTGCTGATGACCATAGCCAGCAGTCAATGCTCATCATCTTTGTATCTTCGTCATGAAGTTAGAAATCAACAATTGTCAGTTTGTAGCTTCTGAAATACATTTTAATGTTAGTATACACTTCAATACATTAATGAAATTCAAGATCTTTTGTCATGTTTGGTTGTTTTTCCATGGAAAATGGTACTCGTCATCTCTCAAAAGCGTTAAAAGTCTCCCGTAAATTAATCTGGAATACCTCGTTTTGACAGGCCCCAGATACATCTTAGTTAAAATGAAATACATCTTAGTTGAGAGTAATTACTAGATGTAGTCTACAAAGTTGAACTGTTCTTTCACTTAATCACTTGAAAAATATTCACTTGGAATAAAATAAAATGCTATTTCTGGCACTTGGCCGTTCCTTCTATTTTTCTTTATTCATGACAAGTGCAAGAATCAAACAACTAAGAATCTTTTTCCATGCCATTTCAGCACTTCCTTCAATACTATATGAGTGAGTGACGAACTCGAGACCATTACGTCCCATCCCAAAGCTTTAGATGTTAGATGAGACTCAAAAAAAATGATTTATATTATTCTTTAATATTTTTTGTCCAAGAAATTACTGTTGACTGAAAATCTCAATCCGGGCACTCATAATTCTGTTCTTTACATTTTCCTTCTTTTTTTATTTTTTATTGTCACATGGAAAAAGTAACAATAAATCCAAGCTTCTAACCTGCACATAATTCTGGGCTAAATTAGTGGATTGTAAAGAATTGTTGTGGAATAGAGATTCGGCCCGGTTTGTGTCAAAAAATACTGAGATAGAATTCCGAATTCGGCCCGGTTTGTGTCAGGAAAACTTTGAAATTGAATTCCGAAGTGGTGTGGTATTGCTACTGATGACAGAATATTCTGCTGTTAACAGAACGGTGCTAACTGCTGTGCAGTAATTCAACTAAAGGATTTTGTTTATTCTGTTTTTGTTTGATGGATTATTTCCACTGCAAGGAATTAATCAAGAAACATCAAAACATGATAAGGTAAGAAAAAAAGTTAAGCAATTCAACTTTAGACTCTGCTTTTCAATTGTTAGAGACAAAGGCAATGTGAAATTGAACGGGAGATTGAAAACATTACACAACCTCCTGAAAATGGAACCTGATAAATGGACCTCTAAGGGTGACAGCCTATTAAGGTAGGCTTGTTTCAACCACAAATTTCCTGTTTGGTAGTTCGTCCAAAGCGGGGGACCAGCATGCTTATGTCTTGCAAAGCATATGCCTAAATAAGAAGATTCATTTCAGCAATTTGATCAATTTGTTCTCTGTGGTTCTCAAGCACTAGAGCATTTATGATCAACCAGCTTGCATACCCGTTATGCCATTGAACTGCTTGACACATATTGCATTGATTGCTTACCTAAACCAAGCATGTTCTAAGCATGATCCTTCACACAAGCTGGGCCACTTGCAGGTAAAGTGTCTGCCTTTCCTAGAGGATAAATAACTAGCCAACATCATCGCTTTCTCCTCAGCTCAAGATTTGAATTTCAGTGTTTCAATAACTGAATTGATAGCCTCCTCCTTCTCCAACTTCACCAGTCTCAAGATACCATCACAATGATCAATCTCATGAGACTCGTTAAGTTCACAAAAAAGTGGAAAAAACTAGCTGCCCCGGAGAGGAAAAGAATTTCAATACCAAGAAGCGGTGAAGATGAAAACACAGACAACAATGACAGGTTACCAGTGGCAAATAAAGGCCATTTTGTCGTCTACACCGTCGATCAAAGGCGCTTCGAGTTCCCCATTTCGTATCTTAACAATAACATCTTTAGAGAACTCCTGGCAATGTCTGAGGAAGAGTTTGGCTTGCCGAGAACTGGTCCTATAACGTTGCTATGTGATGCAATGTTCATGAAATATGCAGCCTCCTTGATGCAACGAAATGTTGATAAAGATATGGAGAAAGCATTGCATATAGACATAAGTAGTAGTGGTAGATGCTCATTGTCTTTTCATTCTCTACTCCAAGAACAAAGTAGCCAGCAATTACTGGTTTGCTGAATTTTTGTACATGACCAAAGACATAGTTGTAGTTAATATTAATATACTACTTCATCAGAATTCCCATCAAGTTTCTCCATGCTTGGTTGCCTAGTTTCAATTTTTTTCAAGATTTTCCATCCAAATCCAATATTCTCTGTCACTGGGCAAGAAAATGCTCCAAATGGACCTGCCATTTTGAAGAGCAGGGGCTACCTGAACCATTCAAACGACATGTCGGTTTTGGCCAATCAGAATGGTTAAATAGAAATAGTGAAGGCAAAAGGCCCAAGGATTACAATACGTAGGCCCATCAATGGATGTCTATTCACGTTCATGTATTTAGAACACCATAGCAAATACGATAAATGAACCCGACCCGACCAAAACCCGGCAATCTTTTTAGGGTTTCCAGGTTCCCGAGTGTTTTTCCCCTTTATATTAACGTAGATTAAAGCGAGATGGATAGAAAGTTAGGTTTCTCATACTTCTACAAATTATAATTAAATTATAGAGAAATTCTCTTATTTGATTAATTTTTAAGAAATAATCTTAATTAATTGTTCTAAAATAACATACAAAAAACTTGTTTAAGTATTTGATTAAACTTACGTAATTAATAAAACTTAAATCAAATAAAAATATGAAACCTAATTAAAAATAAAGAAAAGATAATAAGAAAAATAAAGAAAATTCTAAACAATAACTTCTGGGATTAATTTAATTATGAAAGCAACAAGCTATTTAGATGGTTACTGCATTCACTATAGAACCAGGTCTGTACAATACATTAGTCAAATCTCAGCCTAATCCAACAATTTAATAAAAGGTTTATATTCATTTTTATCGAAGAACTTATTTAATTTATTAGACTTCTTGTTAGATTTGAACTTGTTGATATGATACTTGAATGAATGATATGCTAGTTCACGATCATTTCGTATTTCATGTAAGGAAAACAATAACTTTAGATTAGTTTTTGTTAACACAACTAAGTTGCTTTTTAAAGGGTTTTTTTTTTACAATTTCTTTAGATTTATAGGGTATTTAAAAGTGTAGTAGCAGTTGTTTTTTAAAGTTTTTTCGCTCAAAAATATATCAAAATAATATTTTTTTTATTTTTAAAAATTAATTTTGACATTAACACATCAAAAAATATCTAAAAACACTAAAAAAAATTTAATTTAAAGTAAATAACTGACACATCTCCTTTATGAAACAACAATTCAAAGATGAGTTTTATTCTAATGGATGGGTAAATTAACCTATAATAATAGATATGATGGGACACCAAACCATGTGCTCTTGTGAAGGCACAATTTAATTGAGAATATCTTTAGTTCCGTTGAAACCAACATAGCATATTCACCAAACTTGTACCAATCAGTTGTAATGTTTAGATTCCATTAATCTCCTACATAAGGCTGTGACATAGGATGTTAGATTCACAACCTTGAAACACAATTTTGAACCACATAATTTACTTGTTTGGCAGTTCACCTTCGACATGTTGGGACCAACATGCTGTAACTATGTCTTCCACGCACCAAAATCTGCCAAATCATTTACTCGCCCAAGTTGCCAAACTTCTTCATTCTTATGGATATCCTTAACATGGATATATAGATTTTAAGGCATAAGAGATATATTCTAGCAATTTGGTCTGTTCTTCTTGTTTCTTGTGGCTCTCATGGATTCATGCCTTTATGATCCACCCGCTCGAGGCCCCTCATGCCTTCAATCTACTTGGCACAAAACTTGGTTTGTTATCCATTTGAATCAAACATGTCCACGCCACTCAATCTCCCATCTCTTCCATGCTGCACATGGTTATGGCCCACCAGTTCCCTACACGAGAAAACATACAAGTAAAGCAATGTCTCTGTGGGGTGGGTCTATATAACGAGTGCATTGCCATTTCCTTCTCAACTCAAAAATCCCATTTCAATAATCACCAAGAATTACTGAATCTCCTCTTCTTCTCCTCTAGATCTTCACTAAATCAAAGCAAAATGATCACCCCCGTGAAACTTATCAAGATGGCAAGGAAGTGGCAAAGTCTAGCTGCCCTAAAGAGGAAAAGAATTTCATTACAAAGAAACCATAGTAATGCAAGTACTAGCGGTAGCAACATGTCAACAGTGGCGGATAAGGGCCATTTTGTTGTCTACACAGCTGATCAAAGACGTTTCATGTTTCCTATTTCATACCTTAACAGCAACATTGTTAGAAAACTCTTGGTAATGTCTGAGGAAGAATTTGGCCTGCCAGGCGACGGACCGATCACATTACCGTGTGATGCAGTCTTCATGGAATATGTATGTTCTTTGATCCAAGGGAGAGTCGACAAAGAAATCGAAAAGGCTATGCTTATGTCAGTAATTAGTAGCAGATCATGTTCATTATCTTCTTGTCCCAGTCAAGGGCAAACTCGCCAGCAGTCTTTAGTATATAGTTTCTGATCGAGAGTATCACACAAATTTTATAATAGAGAATAGACTTTCAAAAACGCCAACCAAACTTTCTTTTTGCTTGATTATTAATTAATTATTTTTTTCTCGAATAAAATGAAAGCATCAAGGAATAGTATGGAATCACTTGAAGTTAGTTAGATTCTAATCAAATAAAGCTTCTTTAGATTCATTCGAAGGGAACCCTTGAGGTTTCAATATTTCTATTGCATTCAAGTTCCATTGTGTGGTACCACAAAAATATATATACCGAAAGCTCTGTTTATCTAGCTAGTGCCAAAATTAATGATGTTAAGAGCATAATTAGTACTCCATTAATATTCCATTTTCTTGTATATACTTGAGTAATCTGAGGCCAGAGACTAATTAACGCCAGAAATTGCCTTTCTAGTTTCTAGACTTTTTTCTTTTTGGTCTTCGAGCTAGATCGATGGTATCTTTGAACTATATGCAGCACCAATATAAGAGATACAGATCATTTACACCAAAATTGAGAAATTCGTGAGAAATTCATGTTCTTGTGGAATAACCAACCCGCAAGAAGCTAATCATTAGAAGCAACGTGCAGCTGCAAACCAGCCTTTAGCATTTCCTTGCAAAGTACATATACTATTGCATCTCTTGCGTGAAATCTAATCATAATCTCATCATTACTAAATTTTATTTTCCTGGGTAACTTGTAGTGTTATATATAATCATATGCTTACTTTCATTCTGAGGCTGGAGAATTAGGGTCAAATCCTGGTGCAAGTTGCAGTTCAATTTGAAGGTGTCGTCGTCGGTATCGTTAGCTGATGCCATAAATTCCTACGTTGCCAAGTCTCTTTCTAAAACACAGTACTCGTACAAGAAAATATAGTTCTTCATCATTCTCTAAATAATATATAGCTAGCTATAGCCACTTGTAAAACAAGTAATCTTAATTATTCAAATTAGTATATTCGGTCCAAGCTGGCCGCCAGCCGGCAACATAGAATTTTTTTTTTCGTGTAAAATTCTATCATGGATCATAAGAACATCTATATATTATTTTTTTCCCCGCCCAATCATACACCTTATTATATTGGACCATGAACTGATTATTAAATTAAAGATTCTAGCAAACTGGAATGTGTTGATCATTCTATATGATTTTAGTAAATTTCTTGATTACGTGATTGCAATTTGCATCCTAAGAAACAAGATAAAATAATAATTCAGATTAGCCCTCCTTCATACACAATCTCAAACTGACTCACATCTTCCCATCAACTGTCAAAAGACAACAATTATTTTTCCCAGTTTAGACGTTGCAATGTTTCTCTATGTAGATGAGATGATTTACGCAAGGGGAAGAAAACTCAAACCTTTCGGTGGACTTAGCATATTTAATTATTAAAATTGTTGACATCACATAGAATCTGAATTCTATGCTCTGATCATCTAATATGATATATATATTATCTCAGGTTTGAAAAAAGATTTTGCAGCTACGTTATGTGAATGATTTACATGAAGATTAGAAGTGAAAAATGTTCCCTAGCTAGAATCTCTGTTCATTTTCCCTTTATAACTAATTCACGTACAGTATGAAAGGGATTTTACTGCTCCCAAAGAAGTCAGACAAGAGCTACATGTTGTTGACCATGCTGTTATAAGTGCCACGAACAATCCAGGTTGCTTCATATCTATTTTCAGCAGCAGACTTGCTTGAAATTCAACGATCAATACTTTTCTCCCCGATTTTTCTCTTGTTTCACATTTGTTTTTTGTAGGAACACTTTAAATAGTTTTTAAAATTGTTGTTTCTCTTCACTTTGATGTATAAATCAACAGTTAAAAAAAAAACTTATAATATTTTTTGACAAGAAAAAAAACTTGAAGAAATAGATTGAAGCAAAGATCAATCATCTAATTTTAATTAAAACAATTTATTACCAGTTCTGTGATTGCAATATTGTTTCTTGAATTTACTTAATCTCTTATATTTTGTAGCACGATTAAGAATAAATTAACTAATCAAAATTTATACATCACTCTTTATAAAAATTTTGACAGAAGGAATATAAAAGAAATTTTTTTAAAAAAGACTAGAAATTTTCTCTATTCTATAAAATCATATCAGAATTGTCTAACAATTAATTTTAACATAACTTTTAAAATAAAAGGATACTATTTTTTGATTTAAAAATACACAATTTTATTTCAATAAGACATGAATTTTTATTCACACCCTAACATTTTTATCTTTAGCTTGGGCCATCGTGCTTTAGTAAAGTAACCTGTAATTAGGAGGATGCAAGGGACAAACAAACATTGACCAATTCGACTGGCGTCAAAGGAAAATAATGGGTAAAGCATGGCACACATTTGCCCACTTGACCAATATTTTGATGTTATGTGATGATTAATTTTTTTAATCAGCCTTCATACCTAATGGCAATTGGGAAGGGATTTGTAACTTTTTTGGGCATCAAGAATCTTTGATTTTAATCTTATATAACTAATTAACTTGTGCTATGTAAAAACAATTAATAAAATTAAGGCATGCACCATGTGGTGTGTGCTGTCTACACGTGCTTTCCCCCTAATTACCCTTGTAAACTCACTTTTTTAGTGTGAGATTAATCAATCAAACTCACCGTCAGCGTCATATGTAATTAATGGTAGCTAGCTAGGTTATGCATTAGCATCAAAGGCAATTCCAATTAAGCAACTTGATTTATATACTTAATAATGGTTTCAAGAAAGGCTTGCTTTAGCTTATAGTAGGTAGGACTGATTCCAAATTACAAGTCAAAGCCAGATAAAGATAAGGGCATTTTTAGTTTTTTTTTTTTTTAATTAATGCATGGCGGTATGCATCCTGTACTGTGCTGACAAAAATCTTTGCAGCCAACGTAGCAGGACCGGCAGCAGAAAGGCACTACTTTGACAAGAATAGCTGGTCTTGTTCTGTATGGCTGGCTGCTACAGATCTTTTTTTTTTTTTTTCAGGTCTTCGAACCCTTGTGGAATATTATTGTAGCCCTTTCTTTAGACTAGAGATTTTACAAATTATCCAAAAGTATTGTTTCTTATTTACACGCACTTTAAGACCATATGAGGGTATGGAAAGTTTTTAGTGCATAAAATAGGAAATCATGGTGTCTATATATATAGTTTACTTCACTGATTAATTTGTGGGCAAATTAAGGGAGGGCCAAGAGAACACCATAGGAAAAGAAAAAAATGGGTGAAGTTGTTGATGCAAACTCTACTCCCGTGACACCAAGGCCTAATGTAAACTCTACTCCTGTAACACCAAGGCCAGCCTCAGTGTCACCAACGCCACCGATATCGGCTCCTCCGTCGCAATTTCATTCGCCGTCGTTGTCTAGATCACCTTTGCTCACACCTGATCATATTGTTCCAAGCAAAACTCCAAGGAACTCAACCCCAAGAAATGCAACCCCAAGACTTAGAACTCCTCGCTTTATGACCCCTTTAGGTAGTCCTCTTAGAAGGGCTCTCCAACTCACAAAACTTGACCCTCAAGATGCTTGGCTTCCAATTACTGAGTCCCGAAATGGAAACGCATGGTATGCAGCGTTTCATTGCCTTTGCTCTGGCATTGGTTTTCAAGCACTCGTGCTCCCTGTTTCCTTCACTGTCCTTGGTTGGTAAGTAAAAACAACATACATGATTGATCTTTGGTGTGGCAAGTTATACTTTTTGGACCAGTTCGTAGTCTAGCAGAGCTTTACTTTGTTTTTTTTTTACAGGGCATGGGGCATCATAGCCTTGACAGTTGCATTCGCATGGCAGCTTTACACTTTTTATTTACTTGTGCAACTACATGAAAACACCGAGACTGGCATTCGTTACAGCAGATATCTTCAAATTATGAGTGCAAATTTCGGTACGTGTTCGATGTTTTTTTTTAACTCCCAACCTTTAGTATTTTGATGAACTGAAGAAAAATTTCAACTTCATGAAGTATACAGCTGAAATCTTTGGAGAAATGATTTCTGAAAGAATATTCAATGAAATTAGCATTACTCTTCCTTAAAGGTCCATGTCACACTGCGTGAAAGAAAATTAACCCTGGTTTTTCTACACAAGTAGAAATTATGCTTATTTGGTAACTATGTGTTCTAAACTATGGCTTCTTCAACAATTCAGGTGAGAAGAAAGCAAAGTGGCTAGGCCTATTTCCAATCTTGTACCTATCAATAGGTACATGTGTGGCTCTAAACATAATCGGAGGATCAACATCAAAATTATTTTTCCAGACTGTATGCGGTCAATCATGCACAGTCAAAACATTAACACCAGTAGAATGGTACTTGGTGTTTGCGAGCGCTGCAGTTCTTCTGTCTCAGCTACCAAACTTGAACTCAATTGCTGGTGTATCACTTATTGGATCCATCACTGCTGTCGTGTATTGCACAATTATGTGGATGGTTTCTGTTAACAAGGATAGGTTGCCTGGCATAACTTACAAGCCAGTTCGTGGACCAAAGGAGGTTGACAGGCTCTTTGAAGTTCTTAATTCACTCGGGATCATTGCTTTTGCATTTAGAGGTCACAATCTCGTACTTGAGATCCAGGTACCATAAATTTCAGCTACTTCTCAAGATTTCCCACCCTTTTTTTCCACTTTGATGTTACATATTAGCTATCAGAGCAAGAAAAAATGTTTTGAAAATATTTCTCTTACAATTGGCATAGATAGGAAGCAATTCAAGCATAAGCAAAGACTTGGCTATGTCATCCATTTGATCCAATGGCTGATTATTCATGGATATGTAGGTGATATTGTCAAAGATTTTTCAGGTTCACAAGATCTTACTGCATCTTCACGTGTGCTGTGAGAGCGTATTTTAGAAGAGAAAAAAATCATTTTCTTTGGCCGATTTTTCTTGATTTATCTCTAAACTTGAAACTTTTTTTCGTTGTTGTTTTATCGTCTGACAAAAGGAGATTTTCTGTTAGAGTGACTTGGAAATTTAGCAAATTGGCCTATATACACACGTTACATATGAAACCCACGTTACATATGAAACCCTTATATATATATATATATATATATATATATATTGAAACAGTCTTGCTTCAGTCTATTTTCTTATCAGTTTTTTTTCGTGCAATTTCCAAGTCTACGCAAAGAACATAGAAAATACCTCGCAGCAATTAGTTGACCATTGACATTTGACCGTGTTAAATTAAATTAAATATGATATTATTTGATTTTCAATTGTTGAGATACTAGTTACAAGAGCAGGCCTGCTAAGCCAGGGTTTTTAACCTAGATCAACTTACCCGAGCCATCAAATCAACTCTGTAACTATGAAATGTGACAGACAATGTACAAATTATTATATCATGCCCTTCGTTTTATTAGAATTAAAAGAATAACCCAATATTTCTAAAGTGATTTGGGTGCGTTTTGATGTGTTTTTTTTTTTTTTCAGGCTACTATGC
>Ga0307514_10005149_pt1 | contig 11803 bp, 15 predicted proteins | sample 16_EM_MG_FD_203088 | JGI IMG/M metagenome (GOLD analysis project Ga0307514, IMG submission 203088) | Populus trichocarpa ectomycorrhiza microbial communities from riparian zone in the Pacific Northwest, United States - 16_EM | ecosystem: Host-associated > Plants > Roots > Unclassified | place...
AACACCTACACCTCCTGCGTAGCCTGATAACCCCAAAACGCCAACCCCCTCCCCGCCACCTCCATAATCACCCCTGGTGCCAACCCACTCAACAAGCTTGTCTTGTACTCCTCACTCGGACTCAACACCGTCAGGACTGCATCATCTGGTCCCACCAGGGCAGATCTACACGCAGGACATGACCTTTGACCCAGAATATGAGTATGCGAGGTTGATGCCCTGTGTGCGGAGGCGCTCGAGGAGAGGTTACTGACTATTAGGCCGTGGGATTCGGCACAGGTGGGGCAGAAGATGTGGCTGCAGGTTGTGACGACGGCGCGGTGCTCGAGGTGGGTCCGGCAGCGGATGATGTTGCAGCGGAGGATGAGGGTATCCATGGTGGGAGCGATGTGTGGGGAAGTTGAAGTTGGCTTGGAGCATGAGGTGGTTGTGGCATGAGTTCTGTATCGCTGTATATGGTATATCTGCTAGCGCACCATGAAAATAAGGTGAAGGGGTCTGCTTCAATTGATACACTCGATACATAATAGCAAAATACGCATGTGATGCCTACCGCTTTTCTCTTGTCCAAGATACAGACATACTCAGCACCTAGGAACTCAGAATCACTTTGAATTCTCAATATGCCGCTGTCTTTACCATTCCTTTATCCTCTAAGTCTAATTCCATGTCCCATCTGGTTAACCTCCCCATACTGAGTAGGATATTTCCCCCCAGTTCCCATTCATCTTCCGTGCCCAGTCGTACCACCTATTAATTCTCCACTGCCCCCCAGCTTCTCCTGGTGCGGCCTTCTAAATTCATCCCACATCATCCCTTCGTACTCAATGCACCCCTCCACAAGGGTCTCATACACGGCCCTCAAAATCTTCTCATCCATGCTCACCTCCCCTGCCCTTCTCACCGCCTTATCAATAACATCCTTCTTCCTCCACTCGTCTCTCACCTTCCCTCTGTCCTCTTTAATCCTCGCCGCCGCCTCAATAAATCTCAACCTCGTCCCAAGTAGTGTAACAATCTCCCGATCAAGCATATCAATCGCTTTCCTTACCTCGGGCATAGTCACCACCTCCATGGCTTCCTCTGGTGTGGGCAGGATGTCTGCTGCGGAGAGGGATTGCCTGAGGTGAGAGGGGGCGGGGGGATGTCTTCCACCAAACCCATGTGGGAGGTGGAATGGCATGCTGGGAGGGTGGGGAGTGGAGGCTGGAAGAGGGGTGATTGCCATGGAGGTGAGGCCAGTGCCTGGGATAGGAGTGAGTGTGGGTTGTGAATGCTGCACATGGGTTTCCGGTTCGGGGGCATCAATGCCGGGGGGCGTGATGGCTGTGGAAAGTGGGGATGTGGGACGGGAGGTAAAGGGGGTTGAATCTTCGGATGACATTTTGCTATCTCGTTGCCGTCTATCGTATGGTGTATTTATTGGTTGAATATTTTCTTGAGGGGAAATGAGGCGGATGCTAGACCCGGTTATTTGTTTTTCGGTACTGGCCCCTCAATTCGTTGGGGATAATGAATGATAATGGGAGGAGATCTTAAGAGAGGGGATGCACGTCCCTTAGGGCTCTGGACGTAGGAAGGATTGTAGGCTGGGATTGCACAACCAAATTGTCGAGGGTCTGGGCACGAGGGCGTAGCCAGGAACATGACGTCGGCTGCATCTTGGCCGGGTGTCCCCGAAGACAATTGATCAACAAAACAAAGATCAGACCGCTGCCGCTTGTTTGGTGAGATTTAGATGCATTGGGTCTGTTACATACACAATAATTTGGGGCGAGTCCAGTTGGCACATAAACAAGCCCAATAAAGCAGAGAGAAATCATCTCTACCCTAGTAGCCAGCGAGCAAACGGGAACAGGCAAAAAGAAAACAAACGAGCAGAGAAAGCGCCAGCCGGACAAGTCACAGACTCCCCCGCTCCCCCCCAATACACATCCACACTATTAAACTATAAATCAACGCCCAAGTAATCCAAGACACCTGGTACATAGGAAAGAAAAACAGTGGGTATACCATGAAGGCTAAAATATGAAAATAAAACTAAAAAGATAACAAATGCCGCCGACCATGAGATGCGCCTTGCTAAACCCCAGTTGCATGAACTCATATATCATGGTAGAGAATTGATCATGAAATCGGGAAATCCAACACAAGCGAAAGGAAAACAGAAAAAGGGAAAGATCAATCATAATCATGGTTACCATTAGTCCCCCAGTGCCGCAGACAACAGGAATTATAAAAAAGTGGGGTGGGTAGAACAGTCGAAAAGGGTATACTGGTGCAGGTGGTGGTAAACTGGATTCTAAGAAATAAGACGCCTGCTTGAACCCCACTTGGTAACAGAAGGGATTGTGCGGTGGCTAAATATTGGGGATGGGAAGGGACTGATACATCGGAGTGGCCCTACTCCCATGGGTATTGGAGCTGTTGTAGGTCGAAATCATCACCACCAATATTGCCCAAATCAGGAGCTGCATTTGTTTGCAAGAGAGCTGGGTCGATAATGAGGTTTGCTGAAACAGCTATATCGGGGCGGGCAACATAGATAGGGTATTCCTCGTATTCATCGTCGGGATCCTCCTCTTCACCATCCCCATCTTTGTCATACTCCATATAGTTGACACGACTCCGGGTACTACGGGTATTGGGGCGCTGTTTAGTAATACGTCCTGTTAACACGCCGGCCCTAGACCTTGAAGCCCTAGGGCCAGTGATTGCCGACGGGTGCACTGGTGAAGGAATGGAGCCCTGGTACAATGGGTCGATTTTCTTGGATTTTGCACCTCGGGTCAATATCCCGCGGGCAGTGGCTCCTAGTACCCCATTGTCTTTCTTCCTCTTTTCATTCCGGCTTCTCTTGGAAGCATTTCCTTTGCAGTTTGTTTGAAATCTCTAATTGTATATATGAGAAATGATAGCCAAAGTTGACGATAGGAGTGACGCATTCTTACCTCAAACATCTTCGCAGGTTGATCGACAACTTCATCAAGGAAGCTAGGATTGCAAATTCGCACGCAACTGTTCTTACAGCACAGCAGGTAGCGGCAAACATCTTGCACCCTGCCATCGAAGTCATCCCCAGTCTCGGCACGGGCGGCGTGCCGTTCCAATGGACCAATACGGAGCCTTTTTTCGATCGTATACTAGGAATCTCCATGTTAGCCAGGGCACCGATTCGCCCATGCGCACACATCTAGGGCAAGTACGTACACAAGTTTGCACAGCAGCGAAGTAGAAGTGCTTCTGAGGGATACCGCCCTTGACTGACTGCCATTTTGGTAGGTCTAATGTCATAGAGTCGGTGCCTTGTAGTGCTATAAATATATCCTCTATATATCTCTGATGCTTGTTGATAAACACCACTGTCTCATATTCCGTAGCGTACCAGTTCTCATCAATCCACAATTTAAGGAATTCGCCGAACCACTTATGTGTCTCTGCCGGATTGGCTTCAAGCATATCCTCCTTGTAGCACCTCGGGCGGTGTGATAGAGGGGAAATACTAGACGGCGGCCCTGTAAGAGTTGAGTGGTGAAGCTGCGGGCTTGAGAAGAGCGCATCTTGACCATCGTTGACAATTGAGCCATAGGAAGGTGTTGGTTGCGCATACGGCAGGGGAGGGCTGCTGTAGCAAGTGCTCTGTGGTGTATTAACCATACCCATAGTTGCTGAGGATGAGAGCACTGAAGGCGCAGTATATGTCGGTGCCTTGGACAATTGCAATATCCTGTAGGAAAACTCTTCTACAGCCTGTTCAGAACCTGAGTTAACACACTACTGCAAGAAGAGGGGAGTAGAAACCTACTGCGAGCTCTTCCTGAATCTTATTGAATGCGAACCCCCGCAGATTTTGGTCATCTGAGGTGATATCCCATTGGACCCAGAGATCGTGACTATAATTGCTGCGTACTTGACTGATAATATCCGTCGTCAATGCCTGGTGTCTCCCCATTTCTCTCATGAGTCGACTTATGAATTCTGGAAGTATAGTTGAGGGATCAAGCTGGAGTTGGATAGCCTCGCATGAGTAAACCTGTGGGATATCTGGCCTGAGCATATCGTCTGAATAGCCTCCCATTGGCAGAAGAAATGCCATATGCGACAGAAATACCGTTAGGAGTGTTGAAACTCGGGGGCGTGTTGATATTTGTGGGGCCTGGGTGGAAGTGAAGGTGCGTGGGCTTGAGCCGTAGTCAAGGTACTTATATAATCTGGTTTGTATGGTGGGGGCCTGGCTGGTGGGGGTATGGTGAGCACAACGGCGGATCGAAACGTATTTAAGCCAAGAGGTTTAAGGGACTTGACTACCTGAGAAACGTATCGTCGGTATTTTGAGTGAGAGGCAGAAATGGAAGGTAGATTTGAATTTAGCACGAGCCTTGCCGTAATACTGGTCCCTAGAGAAGCATGTGAGCCAGATGGCAAGTGAAGCAATACCACAGGATCATATGTGTGTTTTATGCAGTGCTCCTGGAAGGTAACTTGGAATCGTGATACACTGCCCTAGTCAACCTTTGTGGGGCTTTGGTCGGGAGGAAGAAACTGTGGTGGCGGGCGGTGGTGGTGATGGTGGAATGGTAGTGAATATCCTCGAAAGCCCAGAGTAGGTGGTAGGAGAGGTTCAATTTAACGACCGCTTACGGAGCCAATCCTGAAATCTCCCAAGAGCTGGCTGATGGGGAAATACGCTGCCGGCTTGGTTGTGGGGATGATACGTGCAAATTGCTGAAAGAAGTGCCTATCTAACCTATCAATTGTCTCAGCGAAAGCTATCCTTGGGACGCGAAACATTTGTAATGGGGGCATGTATCATGTGGAAAATAATGCGCAACATACGATAGCAAGAGGCCAATCACAGCTAAACCAGCCCTTTGAGGATAGGCACTCCCTCAATAGACCCCCATTCGGTATGGATATTGCATCTAGTCCGTTATCGATATTGCCAAATGGTACTTGACAATATCTTGTCGAGGGGCTTCCATGGGGGCGCACTAACCATTGGGCTCGCCTGTAAACTTTGCGCCTATGCATACCGAAAAGTCAAGTTAGAGTGAGCTGCTGGCATAGCAACTAGATTCTCGTGATACTGGGGCGCACACACCATCGTATACGCGGAGGCATTCTAAAATCCTCGGCCCTGTGCCAGCTACATCTGCTGCCTACGACACACGGACAGAGTTTGAGTTGTACATGTTCTTGCAGCTGTTCTCTTCAAGCTAGTATAGTAGTGTCCTCTGGAGGTAGACTCCCCTTGACCACGTCAGTTATCTGGATTCTGTAGGCGCTCAATACCACCCTGGGGAGAACCAACCTGAAGGGTCTGCAATTGGAAACAAGCACTATTTCTGGTTCATATCTGTTCAGTGTTCACTGTGCCGATCCCACTCAGGCGCCAGCAGAGACTATGCGGCCATCCCACAGCTCCACTTAATTGATCTTTCATGCCCTCAGGCGCCGGTGCCAACCTAACCAATCGGGGCCAGAATTCACCCCAATTAATACCTACCGTAGCGGCAATCCAATGAGTACAAGAAACCTGTAGCAGTGATACCCCCTGAACCCGACTCTGAAGCTCTCCAGTTCATCCCGTATCGTATTATAAACAGTGCACTCAGTGATATGTGGGCCGTATCCTCCCCACCAGGACCCACCCCGAAAACAACTACCTTCGGGGACATGGGGATCGCATTTTGCACATCCTCTCCATCGAAGATAGTGTGCTATATACCGTCGTATTCCCTAACTGTCTAAAGCTTCCCAGGCCGAGATCACATGATCCAGAGCTGGTGATGTAGAGTCTTGCTACTCAAACAACCACTTTAATATCGGCGGGGGGTATATGGACTATATCGCCGGCTTGCACTCTTTGGCGACATTGCACAAGAATAGGAGTCTGGCCACGAGAACAAGTTGTGCTCACTTTATCTTGGTCCCTTCTTTTGTCTGGCCACTTGCCCGTGCAGAGAAGGCGGGGCGCATCAGAGATTCTCGCAGTGCGTCTGAATTACAGCCCGGGTTCGCCACGATAATACCATGCAGCTGTACTAGGACCATGTCAGAATGGTTCAATGCATGGGCCTTAAGAAACCCCAATCGAGCAGCCAAGCTAATGGTGCCAAGTAGAAGGCCAAATGTACCAGTGATGGCGCTTGACGGTCATGTAGATTTCAACCTTACCTACTTCTTGGGTTATTCTGGTTTTGGTTCTTGGGAACGTATCGATTGACCCGAATGAGAACTGTATTTCGTTTCGAAGTGTCTCTATGAGAGGCCAGTGCCCACCAGACTATCAAAGTAGCCTGTCTGTTCACTTTGGGGCGGAGAATAGACCACCAGGCTTCAGCAAAGCTACTCTGTTCTAGTCTTTTGTGGGTCTTCAAAGCCCTTTACATTCGCCAGAAAAGTACTTACCTTCTTTAGTGCTTGCGCCTTATATATAAAATACTACGGAGGAGGGCCGTGCTAACCAGACTACATAGGATAGGCTGCACGGAAGCGATGTTATATATGGAAGTATCGGAAAATCGCTCGCCGTGGTGTGGAAATGTGACACCTGCACTAGGTGATGCCAAGACGGTCACCATAGTAGCCCTTAGACTTGTACCTAGGAAGCCCAATAAACTTGATGGCCTTGGCCACAACCCTCATGCCGAATGTCCGCAACTTCTGCCGGCGCCTCTTTTAAGTGGACACGGGAAACAAGCTTTCTGAGCCTGTAACGGCTTGCCTGTGATCCAGGCCGCCACAAGAATAGATTGAAATTGGTACGGGCATGGAATAGAGCAAGGTATGAGCCGTATGGGCATAGGCCTCTAGTCTGGTTGCACGACCCCTCCTGTGCTAAGAAGCTGCAGAGTGCAACGGAGTGCAGTTACGTCCCCTGCACTAAGCCTCCATACCCACGCCATGCACAGTTCCTTTAAGGTTTAGACATGTGTTTTGCCTCTGGCTATTCAGGAGACGAGGCTAGGTCATTTGTATACAGGGAGCGATTCGTGGGTGAAACGCACAGCTGGGTGCACAACCTCCCGGGAGGGAGACCAATCTTTCATCAAACCGTATATCTGGACGTGGCTTGAGGGCCTGTCACACTAAGCCTATAGGTAAAAGCACTTTGAAGATAAGGTGCTTAGTAGTCTACACTGTTGAGGGATGGGCCATATGGAACTCCGTGCGGATTCCTCCTTGTGGCTCGGAATTCTGGCTCAGGTGAAACCAGACAACCCAAATGAAGTTGTCACAAGTTTCATTTTGGGATAGTCTGGTCTTTTTTGGGGGGGAAGGGGGTTAGTGGCATGCCAGCCAGAATGTTGTGCCACGCAGCCGCCAAGAGTGACCACTAAGTAGAGGCTGGCGGGGGGTAGTCTCGCGGGCACATATACCAACCGGCCTAAGGATACACGTGGGTGGTACCACCCCAAACCTACCCAAGTATAATCTGCTTGTACGGCCCCTTCAAGAGTCGAGACAATACCTCTCGTAGTGACCTACCCTCCCTCCCCGCAACCAAACCTAACACTCAACCGAGAAAGATCTCACAAAAAAGAGACAGAGGAAGAGACCCAAAACCCGCTAGGTATCGATGAGGCACCTACTCCTCCGTCCCACAGGCCACTAGCTCGCCCAGACACGCGAATTTAAGACTGGCAATCTGAGGAACCCTTTGCTTCATATCCGGCCGCGAGGAGTTGTGCAACCAGACTACATCTCTGGCCTCACTCGCTCTGTGGTAAGCTAGAAAATGCATTATGCAAAGCGAGGATCTTGTAGAAAATAGAAAGTTTAACTGACCCAGCTCACTCCATTCCTTTACTCTTCAATTGTAACCAAAACGTGAGGGAGTGTGGTATGGTGGTATGGTCATCAGTGGTCATTCATACTGTCGCTTAGAGGGATGAGTGTAAGCTGGCTGCAATGTATAGGTAGCGCCCCACCTCATTGCACATGGACGCGGGGAGCTAGTCAGTCGACCAATGCATCTTGTATGCACCAGTAGGACACAGTGCCCCGCAACACGCTCGAGAGCCCAATAAAGCCGGCGGTAATAGCAGCTATCAGTGGTGCATCTCCTATACCAAGACATGACTGCTAGGATAGTTAATTGGAGGGCTATGGGAGGCGTAGACTGTGCATTCTTGGATCGAACCAGCGATTTCTACATAGTCATCTGCCGGGCAACAGCTAGAAAACTCACTGGCAAAGTGGGGCGCTTGGTAGTCTCATTCAGTCTGCGAGAAGATCTCATTTCGAATAGGTAATTTGGAAAGCATATGTCATGGGGTAGACCATTGCACATACCTCATCCTGCCGTTTATAGAACGGATAGATTGCTTTCATTTACACTTAGGTCATGCGGGCAAGGATATCTTATAACTATACCTTGCATAACACTATTTGGTGGTTCCAGGGAAGCCTTTCTAAGCCAAATGAGAACACCCCACTGACTCGAGAAATATTAAGGTTACCGTCGTATGGATAGGAAACTGCCGGGATTATTCTTTCTTAGATGCCTTGTTCGTGAACTGGTTGACTTGTACTCAGATCCATTCAAATACGTACAGTAAGGCAATAACTCCGTTTTGTGGCTAGAAGGCGTACAGCCAAGAAACATCTGCCACATGGACAAGAAAATATGACTGCAGCCTCCGATGCTGTAAATCACTCTAAGCGACGGTTTTGAGCACCCTTCGTGTGGCATCGAGACATGTACTATCCATGGAATCAGCCTGGCACCGGTATGCACGGTCCCAGAACTTTCTACTTAGTACAACTGCGCACTGTGATATCAACTGGCAATAAGCTAACCATATGTGGGGGGCACAGTGATCACACCACAACATCAACAAGAATAATAAAAATGAATGGAAGCAATAAAAAAAAGCTTAGATCTGGCAAGACATGTTTGGGGTTAGTCTGGTTGGCACAAGCCGTTAGTAGTTTGGGGGGGTTGATTACTCTCTCACAATGGATCAAAGATAGGTTTAAACCCAATAGGGAGTCAATCAGATATGGCCAGGGCAACCTTTAACCTTTTTTACTTCTTAAAGAGTCATTAATCGCATTCAGCCTATCTAGACTATGGCGATGGACTGCAACCTCCCGGCTGCCCAGGTGCCTCTCAACTTCCGGGCCAGTCCCTGCCCTCCCCATCTATCTACAATGTTATCTACACAATTATTCCCTCCCCCTACGCCCATCTTTAACTTATACTACACATTTCAATAGGGCTGGGGTCCAGCCTGAGTGAGTATGGGGGCTACTCCCTAGGAAGTTTGATTGCATAAAAGGTTATTTGTACAATGAGTAACATCTCCTAATGTGGTCATATGTTGTAAGTCATGAGAAATCAAGAGTATCTCACTAGGTGGGCAGTCTCCTGCCTTGGGTGCGCGCACAATTAATTGTCTTGGCGGCAGCGCAGGTTTAGAGTCTGGGCACGAGAACACTTTGACATATATCTAGGTCAGTTTCTCACCCTTTGGCGGTTTTATACCAAAAGTGTAACTTTTTGGATATCCGCGAAGTAGATATAGGCTTTGAAAGGCTACAAATCAAGCTAGCAAAGATATGGTATCCCATCGGCTGGAAGTCCTAGGGGGGGTATGGATATAGGGTGTTGCTATACAAATTTGTATGGCAAAGTTACATGGAAGCCACTCTTCAAACTTCTGGATTTTTCAGTGAGGAATTTTCATTGAGATACAGTGCATTTAAAGAATATGAACTTGAAGCCTTTGATAGAAACTAGATTTTAGAGAATGTAATTAATAGTGTTGGCGGTTTTTAATATTTTCGCAAGGTCTGCATGTTTTGGTGTAAAGGTATCCTTTGCTGATTAATCGAGCTTTGGGCAGACACGAAACTTAGTCTTATTCCAAGCCCCTATACTCCGAACGCAGTGAGGGAAGACTAACGAAACTACACATATTCGCTTTGGCTCAAAATAATACTGGCTAGACTATCTGATATTGGAAGAAATCATGCAATGTAAGATCTATGACTTTATTTTGGGTATATTAAGGGAAAGACTTCGGTATCAAATAGACTAACCGTCACTTGAAATGAGGCACCAAGGTGACGCTCCGGGTCAGAGTACGGAATAGATTGGCCCAATCTCGTGGTGTAGTCGCTGCCAGCTATTGCCACACAGCGAGTAAAAATGGTGAGCAAAGGGTAAGAGATTAAAAATGCTTGCCCCCATTTCCCAAGGCACTTTGTGATCTAAGTACTTGCCTTCTTCTTGCCCCCCTCCAGACTTACGCTAACACTAGGTAGCCTCGTGCTTAGGACTCTCCAAGTGCCCAGCCGGCTCAAGCAACCATAGGTCTTTTTTTTGGGGCAAATCATTACTCGTATTCAGTCTACGTACAAAAAGGATAACTACCGTCTCACGTGCCGCACTACTTCCCGGGACTACTCCAGATCCTGGGCCGCCTCCTCCAACGCCCTTCCCTTCCCTTCTCCCGCGGGCAGCGTAATAAATGCGCTGCGTTCCGAGCCACCCCGCACTCGCACCGGCAGTCCTCCGCTCTCCCTATCGCCCACAACCAATGCTTTAGGGGGTCGCGGTCGGTGGTGACCTAGGCTAGGCCCAGTAGCGCCTCCCTATTCCCTATCCCACCTCATATGCACCGGCCTAGTGTAGAGTGGTAAAACCTGTCGGATGCCAGCCGGTGTTGCTATTTCAGGCTGTGACATCCAAACTCCCACCCATCCGGTCCTACAGGCCATCCTGTCTGCCTCCTCATTTCCGGCGATCCCACTGTGCCGTTTCACCCACATCAGAGTGCGCCCCACCGTTGCCTGCTGTAGCGGCCAGTGTAGCCTCTCTCCTATCCACGGCCGTGCCCCTATGAAGCCTACCTCGACGGTCCTCGCTATAGTACTCTAGCTATCCAAGGCTACTACCTGCGCCCCCCCCCCCCCAGGCTAGCATAATGCCTGCCTTCTTGGCATCCATCACTGTCGTATACCGGCCCAGATACAGCCCCTCTGTCCTCGTGGCCGCTACTGTGACTGCCATATCAGGTGATGGTCCTTCTGCTTTTTTTTAATTAAGAAGTCATTAATCGTATTGAGCCTATCTAGACTATGACGATGGACTGCAGCACTCTGGTCACTCAGATGCCTCCCTCCACTCCCGAGCCAGTCCCTGCCCTCATGGACCTTCTGCTCTACTGCTGTCCGAGTACTCCTCCATCCATCGTAGCTGGACCTCCGGTCAATGCTACGGTGGAACACCCCACCGAGTGCCTCCCCCGCTCTTCTGCATGACTATCTCCCTGCCACTTTCGCAGGTCCCTTGTCTGTATTGTCGATAGTTCCCGGTCATCTGGTAGACTACAACTAGCCCCGGCCCAATTCCCGAGTTGCAGTCCCTGTCCTTGCTTGCCCCAGTTGCATTTGGACCCCTTAGGGCTACATAACAGGACTCGAAGGCAAGCGTAACAGTTCGCGACTAAAGTGGGTGCGTATTTGACGAGTGGCTACCTGCTCCTTATATGTTCGGGGCACATGCATTCGATATCGTATCCTTTCCACCTTAAGCCCATCGCTAAACACTTCTCAGTGTCGCTGGACCGGCACCGGCGAGCCATCCTGTCGAACCCAACAGACCCCTACGCTCGGTTGACTGCCACTCAGGGGGCTTTAATCCCTTTCCGACTGCCTCGGGTAGGTCAAATATTGGTATACAGTCGAACCTCTATATTAGCATCCTCTATAAATGCATAATCTCCCTATTAGCATTGAGCATGCCGGCCCGAATTTGGGACTATGGCTAGAATAGCATAATTCCCTATTA
>Ga0307514_10005150_pt1 | contig 11801 bp, 14 predicted proteins | sample 16_EM_MG_FD_203088 | JGI IMG/M metagenome (GOLD analysis project Ga0307514, IMG submission 203088) | Populus trichocarpa ectomycorrhiza microbial communities from riparian zone in the Pacific Northwest, United States - 16_EM | ecosystem: Host-associated > Plants > Roots > Unclassified | place...
CCAAAGTCATCAGTAATTCATGCTTTTTCAGTGGAAAGAAAACCTGTTTAATCCGGTGCAAACCTGGAAGCAACTCCGGTGGGCTTTCCGTAGTTACAAGCGATTACAAATCCTCAGATTTTACTGTAGCAACACAGGATTGTACACCGGAATATTACACAGGAGATTTGCGGGTGCAATACACAGGACAAATTTTCCTGGGCGAATCCTGTGTCGCTCCTGTTACAGGAAATTTCACTTGGTAGCACCGGGAATTTACACCGATTTTGGACTCGTAGGGGGCCCCCGTTGTATAGCCGCCCTCTGTACCCTCTTGCTCCTGCTTGGCTCGTCTCGGGTTTGCTGGCAACGGGCGCGCCGTCCCATTTCGCACCACAACTACTCGATCCCATCCTCCTTCCATGTAATGTGTCTCTCCCTCGATTGACTGGAATCTGAGTTCTAACCTCCTCAGATCCTCCTTTGCCTTCTCCATTACCTTCGTCGTTTCGATAGTCTCATTCCTCTTTCTTGCCATGTACGGGCATTCTCGGCTCCAATGTCCTGCGTTGCACGTGCTGCAACTCGGCCTTCCTTACTTCCTCTCTCACTGCAATGATTTTCATGGTGACCCCAGGCCCCGCAACGTTGGCAGTTATCCTTATGTATTGATGGCGGCCATTGTATCCCCCGTGCTCCCACCTCACCTCTTCCCAACACCTGGTGCTAATGGTGGCATGAAGCGCACCTTGTATGTCAGAGGCCCCAAGCGTTTCTGAACACCATCTTTAGGAGGCCTTCTTGTTACAGTGAATTCGCGTTATAAGCAACTCCCGGGGACTAGCCATGGAGTTGCTTATAACACGAGATAGTTCCCGGGAGTTGCTTATGACGCGAGATTTCTTATAGCGCGAGATATATACAAAAATTAGGACGTGTCCGAGTGAGCCTAAAAAATCCTGCGACGACAGATTGATGTTGTTCCCTTCGAGTCATGTCTTGTAGAGTCTCAATATCCCGCTAGTTCTCTTGATATAGCACCACCCCCAGCTGCTCGCCCGCCTTTCTGTAAATTAAAATGGAGGCTTTCAAGCGCAGCCTTATAGGTCCTAGGAAATTCTATGTACACCATCAACATCAGGATCCGACTCCTGAAGTGGAACAGGCTGGTAGGTATCTAAAACATGGATTTCCTCTCTCTTGTTCCGCCCATGTTGACGAGTTTAGACCTGCTGAGCCGACATAATTACCTGCTTTCTACTTAGTATTTTCACTAATCTATTGAGCAATCTTTACATACAACAGCAGGTGGATGGTAGTTTATCTCAATAGAGTAGGTGTAGGCAAGTGTAATGACATATTGTTCACTTGGTTTGATCAGAGCTTGCTGAGAATCAATGTGCACAATGTGACTGGGGTGATATGATGGCTCCGGTAAATGCGTGGCTCCGGTTATCAACCACACAACTCGCCATATAAGAAACTACCCTTGGCGACCTATTAGTGTACCACTCCTGCAACCACTCCTGCGGTATGTCTCCAGCTACACCTGGTGATATATCATGAGCACAGCGATTCTGGTTAAATGGATATCTATGGAAACGAATACGCTCTACAACATGGTTATGTTCATATCCTGCCAAGGCCAATCTAATACCTGATATTCCCTTCTTTCAATATAATCTCCCCAACGAACTACCCTTCTACCCTCCGTAGAGACTGAATATCCAGCTGGTGGGCGGGCCTATGGCTACTAGGGGGCCTTTACCTAGCATCTATATTCATGCTAAAACAGCCTCCAGGGAAACAATTTCTAATATGGAGAAATGGCATGCTCTCACAAAACATGCCCACCGTGCGAAAATGAGAAGAAACTAAAATTTCATTATTTAGGCTACGCTAGACCCCCCCACCCTACTTCTGGGCAATACCTACCCCTATGGCATTCTCAACCTCTACGAAGAGGCCCCCAATAGCTCTATAAACCTGAATATATGGCCCGTAAGGTCCACCTCTCTAAAAATTACTACTGATCTGAAGACCGAATATTGCACAAATGTGTCAATGAACGCTAATAGAAGACCTTTATTTAGTTTCAATATCCACGTAAATTAATACGGAATCCAAAAAGCAATTTTTTTTTTTGGGGGGGGGGAATCATTAATCGCATTCAACCTCTCTAGGCTATGGCGATGGACTGCAGCATACTGTTGCCAGTTGCCTCTCTCTCCCACCAGGCCAGTCCCTGCCTTCCAAACAGCAATTGAGGTAACCGAATTCTGATAGATTTTATTAGTTCAACCAAATCCGCCATATCTATTCTCCTCGGCATACAGCCAACTCAGGTAACTGCTTGCCGTATTGGGGGATATATTAGACTGGACGCAGGGCTAGATACTGGGTGTTAGGTGCTGGATTGGATATTAGGTTGGATGCGGATTGGATACTAGGTGGGGGTTAGGTCAGTAGGTCGCCAAGGTGTTGTCAACTAAAACTCAGTGCGCCACAAAACCTGGTAACCTTGCCTAAGTAGGCACACTGTCTAACAACAAGGTAAAATATCTACCCTTTCCACCTCTGAGAGGGGGCCGTGCCAACCAGACTACTTTCTATCTTTCCCGAATACAAACTTCAAACATCGTTCATCCTTGACCCGATACCCACCCCTGCGTGTTCTCGTGCCCAGACCGATTTATTTGAGTGATTTAGCCTGCACAGAAATTTCTCTGTCCAAATAACAGACTTCGAATTATCAAAAGTCCAATGTTGATATTTTTGCGCAAATATATAGGTACCGTGAAGTATTTGTCTTGTGGAAGGGGTATTTCTTCAGAATTCTGAGGACGGCTCTGAGAGGAGATATTGAATTGTTGGCCTAGTTGAACAAGCCTTTTCTCACACCCATACCAATCGTAGGAGTTGAAGCCCCTCCTCAGGACCATAGTATTACTTCCTGAGTGCAGGCTACAATGTCAAATATCGTATATGTGTGTAGGTCAAAGCTTAATAGATTTCTCCGGTACGGACTACTTGGATAAGGATCAGCTCCGTCTGCAACAACTAGCTTACCACCTCTTCATCAGAATCCAATGTATCGGTAGTATCTTCCATCTGCCATGGCCCAACTGTTATGTCTGGTAAGCCGTGCTCATAAAGCTTTGTATCTTCAGTCCCATTAGGAGATATCGAAATACCTGCCTGCTTAAAAGACGTTGCCAATTTGTCATGATCAGATGTCGGTTTGCATGCCCCACAGCTATGTAATATTAGTATTATAGTCATAGTCTAGATAGGCTAAATACGATTAATGATTCCCAAAAAAATATTAGTATTAGTGCTAGAAATGTCTCAGTACAGACAAGGACACTTAATTCCCAGTTCTCCCAGTATGTACAGCCCTATATACACTAAGCAACTTGAGCCTATACTAATAGAGCTTATAGAGAGGACCTATGGGGACTATGGCTGCTAGTAGTGGTCGTGGCAGTTACGGTGGTTGTGTGGCCACGGTAGTCATGGTAGTCATGGTAGAGAGAGGGATGCAGGAGGTATTGGGGTTGAAGGGCTGTGGGGGTTTAAGCATAAATCAGGGTACGTTGGGACTTGAATTTTCGTGTTTTTTAAGCCCCTATGATTTTTCTCATAGTAGTTATGGAAATTGTTGGGGGATATGTTCTCGTGCACCCATTCATGACGGTAGGCTATGGTTGGTCATTACGCCATTGATTATAGTAGTAGGTAGTTACTACAAGGCTCGGATATAAGAAGCTATTATAGGTAGGTTGCCACGTGCATAAGGAACTAATACACTAACTCCGTATGAAGGCCGAGTTCAGGGGGACCAAATATTGATCCGCAAAGGATTCCTACCTATCGGCCGAAATCGTAGATACCACGTAGATTGATCCTGTATGGTCACAGACAATTTCCTAATCATTTCCTAACCACTCCCCAACCGTTTTCTCATTTCCTAACAATTTCCTGACTTCAAAAGCATTTTCAAGGTTGCTTCCTACCTATACAGGTGTTTTCTTGTGCCTATTTGGGTTAGCCTGATAACCTAAGCTATGGGGGTCATTGGGATCACGTAAGCTCTAACTATACAGGGAAGTTAGAGTAGGAAGAAATAAAGAATCCTTGTATTTGGTAGGAGGGTTGGGGGTAACGGGTGGAATTAGGCTATATTGCGAGAGTAAACCCAGTCACGCTTGTCGTGTCTGCTTGCCCCTCCCTCCCTCCACTAGGTACAGTTCGGTGTAGCTAAACACTATGCGATGATGCCCCAATCAAGCCCGTAACCGTTCATCAATCCTTCTGCAAAATGCTGCATACCGCTGTGGACAACACACTCCTATTAAGATCTCTGTGCATAGCACTCCCCACTTGTACCAACGCTGATTACCCCAAGAGATGAGCAGAATTAAATTATAAGCAGAATTAAAACATAAGCAGAGTTAAAATATAAGCAGAACCAAAATAGGAGCAGAACCAAAATATGAGCAGAACCAAAGTATGATTAGAACCAAAATAAAGCAGTACCTAGGAAAAATAGTAGCCTGCCAATTCAATTGAGATTGTTATGTGCAGAATCAATGAGCTGTCTTCCCCTCCCCAAATTCAAAGTCAATAACCGCAAGAATGCTGGGAATCTCCTGGTGTCCAGATCCATGCACAAGCCCATATGTAGACCCACCACCCCTCGGACCCTCTCCTAGGTACCGCTCCATTGCAAACGGAAGAGCAACCTCCTTCACCGGTTCTGATGCGTGGCAAATCTGGAGGGTAGACTGGGTGGGGGCGGCTTTTATGTTATTGGCAAAATTGGCGGCTAGATTTAGCTGCCGAGGTAGGCTAGTAGTATAGGTCATGGTGGTATATATACCGGCAGAGCAATACAAATGCCACAAGCTGTCGTTCTTGTCTAGTGGCAAAGTCAGTGACCTTATGTATGGACAAAGAAGCAAGGAAATGATGATACCTCTGAAAAGATTCACGCTTTGATAATTTATACGTACGATGCGATGGTCAGTGGTGAATTGGTTGTGGTGCCAGTGGGCTCAAGTAGCTGTATGGGTGAACCTAGTGGCTGGATTGGCAAGTGAGGAAGTGTTGCTTTATAGGAGAGTTAACACAGGCTACTGACACTTAATCGTAGTGGATGCTGCAGACCTTGTGGGTTGAGGACTGTCTCTCTCTGATGGAGCGGTTTGTTTATATGTTTCACGAGGCGAGGGCAGTGGGCCTTTAAAGGCCGACGAGACTGGATAAACATTATGCAAGTTTTCGAGCAGTGGGTTGAGAGAAGTGCATGCGGAAATTGGATATATCGTCTATTCTGCCCACCACGCTAGATCTGTTGAAACAAACCATGCCATTCAGCGCTATATTTAGCTTTCCCGTTGATGCAGGTACATAAGGCTGACCATGAGTGTTGGTCGATTGTTGAGAGCAGAGCGTGACGCGTAAGGCACTGCAGAAACGTATGGATGCGAGTTGTACCCTGAACCAAGCGAGCAACAACGACGACTAGCCGCACAGATACAACGGTGGGTAGTGGGAGCCTATAGAGGCAGTAGCGCGATAAAGGTGGACGAGCTGACGGGGATATCGGACCTCCAGAGATTGATGCAAAATAGGAGGATACTTTGGGCAGCGTCGGTGTACAGACGACATCTGCCGGAATTAAAGGAGGAGGCGGAGCAGATATTGCGGGGGGTGCTGGGGGAAGACGCCGAGCTGCGGTGGACGAGTGGCGACGCTCCCGCGGGGAGAAAGGTGAGGGTGGAAGAGCTAGACGATGACGCCGTAGAAAAATGGTCGGACGATAGCAGGATGGACGGGAGGGCAACAGGAGCGACAAGAAACGAGGGAGAGTACCAGGAACCATGGCTACAATAGCCGATGCGGAAGAGCTATGGGTAGCTCTGGCATAGGAGAAACACGACACCGTACGCGTAACTCTGAATTGCCAAGGGGTGATACACCGTATACAGGAGCTGATGCGCCAAAACCCCCGGTCGTGGATAGAGGAGAGACTAGCGAAGCAGATGGCAGAGAGACTGAGAGGCTGATGTAGGTGCGGGGACACCAAAGCGTGGCAGGGAACTAGGCGGCAGACGGAAGGGCAAAGCAAGAGGTATGGATGGAAGGAAGGATGTACTGGCCTGACATAGTGACACCGGCAGGCATCCGACAAGCATCCCCATTACACTCCAAAGCCCCAACCCACCTACGGTGGTCATGGAAAGCAATAAAAGGACTCACGTATCTGGTAGCAGATAAGGGCCCTCAGCGACAGTGAATGAGAGAGATGGGCAAGACCGACGACCCGAGCTGCGTATGTGATGGCTGGACGCTGCAAAACGCAGCACATCTGCATCGATGCCCGTGGATAGGGGATTATGGGGATGGGTGAGAAGATCACGGGAGCAAGCCGGCGAGGAGAGGAGTGGTGCGCGGAGGTGGCGAGGTTTTTGCGATAAGTGTAGATAGCCAGTATTTTTTATTTTTTTTAAAAAAAAGTCATTAATCGCATTCAGCCTATCAAGACTATGATGGGGTGGAAGGGGGTGTGGATACCAAAGCCTGAAATAGCACACCAACACCGGTAGATATCAAACAAACCTTCCCCATGTACTTCAGGCCGGCGCATCTGCGAGAAACACTGCCAGGCCTCACCTACATAACCACGGATCGAGGACCGTTAAAGTAGTAGCTGTGGGTCATTGGGAGAGCTGGGGATGATAAGTGTGAACGCGGAGTCGCCCATAATGCGATACCTACACCTGCTGCGGTGCCCTCGGATAGGCGACGGGAAGGGGAGGTCGGCGGATGAGGTGTGGCGGGAGTTAGCTCTTTCCCAGGGGGAATCACGTATTCAGCGAGCAAAGAGGAAGCAGAGACCAGCCCTCATCATATTCTGAAAAGATTGAATACGAGTAATGATTTTTGTCCCTCACCCCCGTACTTTTTTGGTGGGCCATGCATATAATAACTCTGACATGACAGCCTCCTCCGCCGATGAGCAGTGAAACCAGACTAATATGACAAGCGATCCCTCGCTAAGTAAACCTACGGTACCATGGTTGCTATTATTTCTTACTTTCAAAAATAAAATAAAAACCTTATGCTACCCCAGACTGGTTCGGCAAGACAGTCTCTGATCTCAAAGCAAAGCGCAACGCCAAGTCAAACCGAGAGGGTCTGTACTCAGCCCTCTGCCAATCTGACGGCGGGTTGACTACCTACGCTGTTTGAGGAGATATGAGGCACGAGACCCTGGTGGTTGTTGCCAGAATATATTATTCCCAGTTCAGTTTAGTGTCTTTGAGGCTCCTAAGGAAAAATTTCTGCAGAATCACCCGCGGCCGTAGTATCTATAATAATTAATAATTGCATGTACATGTGAGGCTAAATGCACTGCAACTGGGGCAGGCTGATGATATCTGAAGCCATACGCGAGAATCTGAAAATCGCCACCATCTATGACAAGGGGCTCATGCACGAAGGACACTGAAATGACCTCGATTCTGAGACTACAGTGTGTGGACTTCCAAATTTTCCACTCTTGGCCGTTTTGGCTGTGGGAGAGGAGACAAACCACTGCAAGGATTCTGGGCGTAATTCCTTAACTATGTCAGAAGAGACCTACCTTGGCTTCACTGGATTCAGTATAGCATCAGATATCGTGAATTCTAGGATTATGGAAGATACCCCCCTCGACAGTTCTGGCGGCCGAGATGGGCAGACAGCCTAGGTATTAAGCTATTATTACGTACAATGATGTCATATTTTTGTCGTTTTTGCGCTGACCTGAGACAGAAACTGCCGTTCTAGAGTACCTTTTCTGGAATCATCAATCTGCTGAAATTGCTGGGGTAGATGTTTACTTGATATTTATATAACTACAATCAGCTGACTACAGTATCTGAGGTCATATTGGTGGCAAAAAAATGAATAAGACCTGAGCATGAAGCACACTTAATTGTATCAAATCGCGCCTATCACTTAGGTGAATGTGGGCACAACATCACGGTGATCTCTTGGCCGTCCATTATCAATAAAGCCATTTTATTCATGTCAACTCACGCTGATATGACTCAGCCTTCTCCCCCAAATACCCCCTACACAGGTGAGCGTACTGTGGAGCGGGGTAAAGGTGGGTGCTAAGTGGGTTTGAAAGGTCATCGCTTTGCAGCAAAGGCAGTCATGCAGGTATGGGGATGCTTCTATGGATCAACCTATGGACACTGGAAGAAGGGCGAAATAAAGCCGAAAAATATGTTGAGACTTTAACACGGGCCCATCCTTCTCGAATTGAGTGAGACTTTGGCCATTGCTGGCCCCTTATCAATTACATATGTATTTATGCATACCTCCAAACTCGCACGCCAATGGTTCAAAGACAATTCCTGAGTAGCTGCTGATCACCCTGGCCGCCCTACCTAGGTCTAGTTCAGTATATTAGGCATAAATGAAGCGTCAACTTCATAAAAGGTTCCCGCATCTGATGAATATGCCTGGGGGGTCCAAGGAAGCACTAGCAGATGTGTTGCAAGAGTATATTCCGGGGTCGACGTCTTATTGGAGCTCAATGCCTCGCCGTCGAGGGTTGGCACACAAAGCACCGCTATGTATGTAGCACTGGGTATTGTCGCACGCTGCATGCACACTGCAGATAATTATAAACTGACCAATACAGATATCAAGATTCTAGTGTGCAGCTTGCGTGCAGTGTGCGACAATTCATGGCACACCGCGGATATATTTGTGTGTGGCCCTATGTATACTACTATATACCGCTTCATAGCCTAAGGGGGAAAGGCATATACATACATAAACTCAAAAAAAAAAAAAAAAACTACGAGTATACGCGTTAAATGTATATGTATAAGACATGCATACGACTCAAACCAGACTGCGCGGAATCCTCAGAAGGTCGCACGGACAACCTCCATACTTAGAAGGGCAAAAACCCCGAAGTTGTTCGCTTTTGGACCTTCCCGAGCCTGAAGAACTGTCTCAATCCATGTCAGAAACTTCTATTTGGCGCTGTGTATAGGGAAAAGAGAGCGTAGAAGCTGAAAGGCTCTGGAAAAAATGTAGCATGATGAAGCTGCTTCCAAAATGGTGGGAATCTTTGAAGGTGTAAGTTTGGGTATGAGGACCGATAGGTAATGAGAGTTTACAGTAACTAGGTCGTGTGGCTACACTGCAGTCCTTTGCGCAACTCCCTTTCAGTCCCCTATACCCTATCCTCTACTACCAAGTAGGCGAGATGCTGTTAGGTCCGAGATAGTAGGGGTATTCAAACGAGCGGCTTGTGCCAATCAGACTAGGGACTAGGTATTCAAGTCCGGCGTTAAAAGCATTTAAAACGACGATGCCTGAAATGCCGTTAAGACCGCTGCCAGCCTGATCTCGTGCCCAGACTGTTTTATCTTGGCAGAAAGACCAAAGAGTCCTGGGTGGATGTGGCACGTAGATAAAGAGTGATTTAAGCAACCACACTGGTAGATGTCAGGAGGTATCTGACCCAGTTATTAATTACAGCGATTGGTTTTTCTTTTTGAGTCTATACACCTTTCCCCCGAAGGGAGTCTTAGGCTATGAGGCGGACAGCGATTGACTGGTCGCCGGAAAGTCGATATACAAGGTCAAAAAAGGTGGCTTTAACGTGAGCTCGGCCTATGTCTTAAAAAGCGACATGGAATGTTCCTTCCCGGTGCCTATTTTCAGCTGTGGTATTCAACCCTTGCAAGAAACTAAAACCCTTAAAAAAACCCGTTATAAACGGGTAGTTATAAACTAGGTTTGATTACCCGTAGAAATGGGAAAGTAACACCCTATCCCTACTGGAATATAACGACCCCCCTACCGGTATATTTAGTGTGACTATTCTACATGAAGGAAGGTACATATGCAAGGCCAATTCCAAATACATTTAGCTTGGCATTCTCAGCGTTGTTGAACGTGATTCTAATAAGGATAATGCACGAGTGGGTGCATCTGGATGTGGAATTAAAGGCCTAGCTGCTGGACCAGGTTGTGGGATACTGGTGGATGACATTTTGGTAGTTAGCTATTGAACTTCATCATCAACAACAATCCGCATCTTCAGTCTTGTAGATACCATAGGTAGGTACTCCGTACACTCACTCCCTATTCCAATCTGGCCGGGTGGTTGGTGGTAGTTCATACTGAGACATTCAACGTTGTATCTGCATGCAAGACCCCTAAATATAGGGGGGTCGTTATATTCGAGTGCCGCATCCACTGGCGAACAACGGTCCATATCGGTTTTCAAAACATAGACCGAGCTCACGTTAAAGCCACTTGTTTTTGACCTTGTATATCGAATTTCCTGCGTGAGCTCGGCCTGTCTTGAAAAGTGACATGGACCGTTGTTCGCCAGTGGAGCGGTTTGTGGTGTTACCTTCCAGTTTCTAAGGTACTGGCAAATCTCTTCACTATATAGAAAGTGATCACGTGAGCCAAGAAAAGGGGAGTGAGATAAAAAATTACTGTATGTGGCATTCTGTACTATTAGTTCTACAAATCTGTCAGCCAGTGTACCTATACAGCTGGTATGGAAATGATCTCGAGTCTCTTTTTGAAGCCGATATTATACCTACACTACCACCTCTTATCAGTGGTTCTACAGCTCTTACTTTTCTCCAAGATCTTACACATTACTTTCAGTTACTTCTCTTCCAGCAGTACCTGGATCTTATTATTTCTGATTTTGCAAAATCTTTTTCTAATACCCATCAGTCTCTCAACCAGTATCTAGCGACACAGAAGAAGCAATCCAGTCTTGATAGCTGGCTTCATCCACGCTCAGCTTAATCCGTATGTTTTTTGGTACGTCCTGTCTCTAAGTTGTGCCAAGGCCACTGCCAACACTACGGCACTTCATTATATCCAGTGTACTTTCGCTGTAGCTGAATTAATAAATTGCTGCAAGCGCTTCACTATCACTATGGCCCTGATTTCACTATAGCCAGGTTTGCCTGTACCTCCAATAAATTCTTGAAGCGGACACGCCAAAAATCTAACTAACTATTTCAGGAAAGGAAGCAGCTTGAGTATCTTGCTGCTTTTGGAACAGGATTTGGGTACATCATGACGAGGAACCCAATGTCGATAATATCCTCAGCACACATTTGTCAGACGCTCCTTCAATTTCAGACTACTTGCCGAAACGCCTATATAGAGATTCTCCCGGTACGTTCTGTTCCTTGTAGGTAGTTGCGGATACAGTACCCCGCACAATACTACAACATTTGCTTTACCGGTTAAACTTGATGTTTGATCGCCCAGTTTAGTTGTTCGCCTATGGAACCTAAGGCGATGAGACGCCAGGTACCTACTCTATATAGCTGTACTCTGGTTACACTACCCTAACCCCTCGGAAGAATTGGCATGTGCGAGCTTGAAGACACCACGTGGCTCGAGATGATGTCTCACCTGCACCTGCCTCCCGCTATCGCAAAAATTGAGAAGACAGAACCCTTGTCCTTCCACAACAGGATTTTGTATGGAAGGACAGGGGAGGGGGTCAATTTTTGTGGTACCAGGCTGGGGTATGTGCATACTAGTATGTGTGCCGATGAGTACAGCGACGAGTATATATATACAACCGGTCAGACGGTACAACCGGTCAGCTAAGGTTAACTTGCTGTACCTAGCTTTTTTTTTTTTTTTTGAGTCTACCTATGATAGCCCTTAGACTGGTGAGACAGAGCCTACCGTGCATATATACAACTTTTACAAGGTATATCCCATTGTTCGTAACAATAGGAACAATAGCATTGATGCAC
>Ga0307514_10005151_pt1 | contig 11800 bp, 5 predicted proteins | sample 16_EM_MG_FD_203088 | JGI IMG/M metagenome (GOLD analysis project Ga0307514, IMG submission 203088) | Populus trichocarpa ectomycorrhiza microbial communities from riparian zone in the Pacific Northwest, United States - 16_EM | ecosystem: Host-associated > Plants > Roots > Unclassified | place...
TACGAGACATGAGTATTGAAAAAGAAAAAGAAAAAATAATGTGAGTTGCCTCGCAGTTACCCTGAGCCCATAATTAAATTCTGAAACCTCACTGCGCACGGGCCTTCATCATCAGCGGGGACTTGAATACTTTTGATCGCCACCTTCAGCACTATTGGGCACAGAAGCTTTCCGGCTCGCGGCTATATATATATATATATACATTACATACTTGTTTGTGTAGGTAGTATTGTACAGTATATGTATGTATTACTGCCCGCCTTTGCATAACCCGTGGTCATAGAGACACCAAACTGCCTCATACCCTAAGGCTCCCTTCGGGGGAAAGTCGTAGAGACTCCCCCCCCCAAAAAAAAACCAAGAATGGTTACTTGAGCGGGTTTTAAGCCTATGCATACTTGCCGTCGCAAGTTCCAACCATTGATGTGGGGGTGAGGTCTGAGCAGCGGCCTCAATATGCTGGAGACTTTGTCTTTATGGAGTCATTGCTCGTGTGCACCCCTGTTGAAATTGGTATGGCGTGTTTTCTAGGGGAACTGCGCTAACCATAGAATATACATGTATATTGGACAGAATGAATATCCTCCGCAGTAGTTTCGAGCAAAACGCTTTTCCAAAATTACAGGGGACCATTACAAGAAAATTGACGGGGGGGTAACATTTTTACTCTTGTTTGCAATAATGCCTCTACCAGTGGAAATAGATGGCTAGTTACCCTGAACTCCCCTGCGACACGAATGAAGCTACATGGAGTAACACTAAAATCTGGGGTGCTGGGTGGGGGGTGCTGATCCTCATGGTTGATTCTCGTGGTTGCAAGGAACGTGATGTGGTTGGAACGGGTATTCTAGGTATACACTCGTAATGGAAACTGATTCCAAAATATTTTCGTAATTGACCAAGTAAAAGAAACTGATTCCTTGTCCTCTTTCTTTTCTGTACCCACATAAAATTACACTCTGCTCTTTCTAGCTATACAAATACCAGCTCATAGCATCGCCTGGTTCGCATAGACCTTAACCTACAGATGAGTGAGTGAGTACCTTGCTTCTGCTCCTCACTTGCAAGTAAATCAGGTACAGTTATATAGGTAACTGTGAGCTCGCCCTAGCTACTCCGTTACTTCCTAGCTCGATCGATAGCTAGTTAGCTCGCAACGATTGGGCTGACTTCTCGTTATATCCTCTAACTAGAGATGCATACGAGTATTTCAAAAAAGAATTGCGTGCTGACTTGAGGTGGCTTGTAGCAATTAGGTACTAAATACCCAGTCCATCAGCAATGTGTGACAAGGCCTCCCATTATTGAGCACATAATCATGCGCTCCATCAAGTTGAGCTGCACATGTAGTGAAGTATCCAAATATTTTTCAGTAGCCAAAGAGTGAAATAACCACAATGGGCATACAATAGCCGCAACTGGGGGGGGGCCGGGGGAGGGGGGTCACTGCCTCTGGGGAACTTTTTACCATCAAAATCATTCACACACGTAGATACTATGCAAAGGGTAGCACTTACCCTGAAAACCCGTGGAGGTTTGTAAGACATCTATTTATGCGCCATAGCAATGCAATAAAAGCTACATATTCTTTCCCAGCATTACCATACTTTTAGGCAGGCAGGTATGTATATATATTCAAAGTCCCCTAGTTGGATAATCCCACCGAGTTTCCACTGGGGGATGTGGTCCCTTGCCATAGACTAGATAACTTGAATACGAGTACTCATTTTCAAAAAAAGAAAAAAAAAAGCAAAAAGGTCCCCTAGAGGCCCTGTGAGCGAATGCCGTCGACGGAATATGCGTCTGTTTAGTAAATTACGAGCTGAGTAGAGCCTTGCCCAAGAGCCATACAAACGACATTCTGACCGCGTAGGATATGTACCTACATAGCCATGATCAAATCGCAGTCACAGGCTTGATAGCTCTATTACATTGCTCTTTGTGCCCTCGGTCATTCAACCCCTCATGCAACAACAACATGTGAGGTAAAAACTCTTGAACCCCACTTTTCTCATCACAGCAAGGATCAGGCGATGTCTCCACCACTTCTATTTATAGCTGCGGCTAGCCACTCCACGTTCATATGGGTACCTAGCCGCCCCCACTGCATTCAAGACCTATAAATCCTTCGACATTGTCCCAAAGTGATACGATTTCGTGCCTCTCAGCGTTGAATATGAAAACCTCCTTTTTTGAGGGAAGATGTCTGCAGCTTCCCGTTGCAAGATTGTAGGGGGACGAATTTTTCTTGTTGCCGGCAAGGTTTATTTTGCTCCGCTCTCGAGCGGCTACGGTGTTGGGCAGACAATTTACCACGCGGATGGGACGTGAGATGACCAAACAATAATCATATACCTATGAGCCCCTACACCAAGGTAGTATAAAGACGCGACAACCCATTAGCATTACTTCCAACAGGTGCCGCCTCATATGTAGCCTTAGGCTCCACAATAGTATAGACTTCTAAAAAAAATATAAAAAACTTCCAACAGGACCCACCACTCCCGTGTCTGGCATCTATATGCTTGATTGACTTCAACACATTGTACCTAGTGTGAGGTTGTCTGGAGGTTTGGAGGGGCTACTCCGCTGAAGGTATGTTTCAATCACAGAAATTAAAAGAGGGTTGTCCATGATGGCTCCTGAGGTCATTGTGTCCAATGGGATGGGCTGTGGCGAATCGATTCAGGGTAACCGTAGTAGCGATAGTATCTCCGTTGCCATGGTTATGAGGCTAGTGGGGTAGGTACCTATAATGCAAAACAAACATTACCAGTGCTCTCTAGACACATGCATCACGTGACTTACCACGAGGCACGCAAATTCTTAATTAAAACCAATACCCCACCGAATCATCTATTTATAACTAAGAACAGGAGGGTGTTTGGCGAGGGATCAGCGGTTAAAATTTGTTAGGGCATTTCACATGTATCTTGATACAAACCACGGGTACCCAGGGTTGAAGCATAGGCAGTCACAACCTGACCATCGATTTGCAGCATTGCGTGATTCTCTTTTATCAAGCTCTCCCTTCACTGACTGTGTCCCATTCCACATCTCCCTTTTTAGTTGAGTAACCCTACTGCTCATTCCAAATATTCAGGAAACATTATACTGGCAGTCCTCAAAATAACAAATATGGGCCTCACTCTAACTGGAGTGATAATGCCTGGAATATAAAAGAAAGGGCCGAGCTCGCAATATATTGTATATTGTTCCCTCTCCTTTGTGCAGTAGAAGATTTCAATTTTCGAACGAGGAATTGATTTTAGGACTAGCCAGACAGGTTGGAGATCTCCACTTGGCTTAAACTAAACCTCTAGTCTTGCATACCCATGCTGGTGCTGGTGCTCTGCACTGTTGTCAAGAAAGACCTTGCTCCAAAAGGATAATTAGCACACTAATGGATGGTAAGCTACCTATAATTTCAGAGCAAAACCTCCGAATGGACTAGGTGTATAACAGGGGTGGTTTGGCACGAATCATGGCTGCGGAAAAGGTAGACTGTAGACAATACTATCAGTCAGCAATTAGTTTATCATATGTCAGGAAGAATTAATACCTTTTTTCCGGTTCTACAAACCACCAGTCGCGACAAAACTCCGTGGGCAGCTTCTCCGTGGGCAGCTTCTCTGTGGGCAGCTTCATGTCTGACTTGTCGTTGGATTCTCCCTGACGTGGAGCTTAACATTTTCCTTGCCAGCGTTTAGCAGAGCCAGATTCCATGATTCCTCCCCAACATCCATAGCCAATTATAGCATTGGTAAATTATTTGGGTGTCTGCAAATGCAGGGTGATTGAGCACCCTCCCTGGTGATATCCACGAAGCCGCGTAAATCGGCAGACATGCGTTCTGATTCTTGCCTAGTCTGAGTAGCTCGCGATTCGTTACTCGAAGGTAACAGTGCTATAGACTTCCCCTTTGAGGCCCACCTTGTCCCCAACGGAACAAACCTTGTCGGAAATTGGGCGCATCAGTCGGAGGTCTGTAATTTTAGCGCATAGGGGTAGAATACTTACTACAAGTAGACTGTCTCAGAAGTCAAAGTAGCGAACAAGGCGCCTGGTTAAAGGTTCTGATCTTGCATTTTCGTGATAGCGGCCCTATTCGCTTGGGGACAAATTGACGGTCTGAACTCGGATATTAGGGCTATTCAGACTTAGACTGTACGATTTCTTCCAATGCCGGATACCCATACCCACTCTCGAGACTATTGCTAGAGCTCAAAACCTGCTATATCCGGCTCCAATTGCCTGCTATGAAATTCTGGCATTCCGGGTATCCTGTGCTGGAAGAAATCGTGCAGTCCTAGTCTGAATATCATGGTGTAAAGAAGACACGCTCAAGCTCAATGGACAAAAGAGCAACGTACTCCAAAAATTCGTCTACCCTCCACAGAAAGTACTGCCAATCTTGATGCAAATATACATTCCCCAGGCTCCGCGTTGTCTGGTATGTTTCCACTTGAGCAGCATGCCAACTGGTATTCCTAGTGACCATGCGATAGTAGCGAATCTGGGAGACTGGTTATTATTTGGGTTAGACCCCAACGGCTGTTTGAAGCAGAGATGGGAGTCAGAACTGGCATATTTTGTAATTGATGCATCCCCAGGGAGCGTTTCCTGGCTGGTGGTGAACAGGTGCCGTGTCAATGCCAAATTAAAAACCCCCCACCTGCGTCATTGCCACCTTACCGACCAGTTACAGTCAGCATTGGTTCCAGAGATATCCTGACCACAACTGCAAAGAGGCTCTTTGCAATTACCTAAGTGACTCGGTATTGTCGTATCAGCTCGCGACAGATGAAAGCTATGCTGTCCATGGCCCGGTCCCTTATTGTACCCCAGGGAAGTGTGCTCCTAGTATATTGCGAACTACCGAGGTAAGGTCGGCATTTTGGTTCACAGGAAGTAACCAGGTAAGAGCAGTAAAGAGCCAGGTCGCGCTTGGGTACAGCCAATGCATTGTAGTAATAACTCTCTAGAAAACGTGGTGTATGATCAGTGTAAATTGACGGTCCGATAGCGAGAGACTGCAAGAAATCGTAACCAGATGCTCTGATTGTACTGTAATAGGCCACATCGGAAGAGTAGATAACGTGCTCTGTGCCCCAGCCTTATTGATGCGGGCTGCCTTTGGTTCTTGTACGATTAGCCAGAATGAGTCCTTTGATACAGTATGTAGGTACGCGCTGTTGAGCTCCACCCTGAGTCCGAGCACTCTGCAGAGCCCAATCATTATTACGGCCATTGACTCTGGGAAACGTGGAGACAAGGTGTGACAAAATATTACGCAACTGTTGGGTCAGTGGAACCCTCTGGACGCCAAATTCGTGGCAGTCCTTGCTTCTCGATCCTTGCAGCTACCTACCTACCTAGCTCAGTCTTCACTGGGCCGAGGCTACCTATACTGATCAGGGGCCAGATCGCAAACAATTGATCTTGAGTCCACTTCGCACTTCTTAGTGACATAGGAGGTACTAGTACTTTCTATCAGTGGTATGGAGGATTGCATCAAAGCAGCACTGGTAGCCGACAGCACAAGCAAGCAATCTCGGCTCCTGTGTTACAGAAGGCCAACCACAAGTCAACCGCTAAAACTTATTGAACCCCTGATTGTGACTAGTCACCTGTGTGTTTACCATCATCGAGCGGGAAGGAACATCCCCACCAGCCTTATCCGAGAGCAGAGCATAGGTACCCGCAAGACTAACCATCACATCTGAAGGCTGAGATGTCTCTACTATGTGCCTATAGAACTGTGGCAGCCATGCTTGGGCATCCCTGACCCTACCTACATACCGGTCGGTCTGTCAGCAACCGACTCTGCATGCTGCTCTAGCAGAACCCAGTGTCATAGACGCGAGAGCCACATCTTATTTCGACGATTTGTTAACCATGGTATCAGATACGATACCAATCCATGTTGAAGACCGTAGTTCAAAAACAAATCCAGCCTATCATCTTCATGTCCCTCCGTCATTTCGCCTGACTAGGGCGATATGGCAATTACTCCATGACAGGGTGATGCTGTAGGCGGCCACAGCCGAATTGAACTCTGTACTTTCACTTGCGGGAAGATTGGTGATAGTTCAGTTGGATTGATTGGTAGTTGAGCATCGATCTTCCTGCACTGGGGGTTCAAGTGACAAGCCCCTATTTTACCTGCTTGAATATGCTCCCAAGTGTATATTTTCTCTTGGTGGTTTCTCAATACTGTGTAGCCTTTGGTATCTGTGAAGCGGGACGCGGTTCCACCCTGTCAGTCAAACCTTACTTCAGATAGATCCAAGTTCCCTGTTTATTTCCACAGCAACGCCCCTGCCACTACCATACATTACGGGGTAGTGCACCATCACTGGGTAGTGCATCAAGTGGGTTTCTCGATGAATTTGAGAGGAACCACCCGTAGGGCGCTTAAAATGGATGCTACACTTGCGAGATGGTGTTGTGAAGTGGTGCAGCCCTTAGAATGAAGGGAGGTTTGTGTAACACAATAATCTAATCCCTCAGATCAGGAGGTTTTGGCAGGTGATCGGTGGATAAGAGGATCATATCAAGGCATTAATAGTCGGAGCCATTACTTCAACTTGGTGTTTAAGACTTGAGTAAACTGGGCATGACATGTGTGTATTCAGAAGCAATGTCTCCAAAGGTAGGTACCGCATAAACTGGTGGTTAAGACCGTCTGTCTCGCCATACAAAATCCGTTGCTACAGTATGGTGAGGCAGAGGATCCTAACCACTAGTTGATGCGGTACTAAAGAAGGTTATATCTTCGAATACTTCAGCCATAAGATCCCTAAATCAAGCGTTTGTAAGTTCTATGGAATGTATGTATACGGCGAGGAGTGTCTTCTGAGTACTTGACCCATGATATGTAACTAAAATCAGTGAGGTCATTCTATGGGGGAAACCTCGAAGCAGGGTAAATTTTGACATAGCACTATCCAATGAAAGTGACATCATGCACCCAATAGCTCAAGAGGATCTAAGCATGGAGAATACTCTTTGAACTTATTAAGGAGCACATTGGTTGTAAATTGAGATTGTGCATGCATCTAGTTCGATTAGCACAAAATTGAACAACCTGAGATACATCTATCGAGAAACCCGCTACAGAAGCATTTGATAGCTTGAAGTATGCCCCATGTTGTGATCAACCTTGTAGGAATCGAACTCTTGAGCTGGGGCCTGTGTATGACATATTTCAGCAAATTGTGCATCTCGGTTCTTACTCACCCTTAGGAACGACCTCTCCTAGATAAACATATTGCACATCGAGTTTGCTCAGACCTCAAAAAGCAGGCAGGTAGAATAACTGCTGCCCACCAGAGCCTTTGTATGACCCTCCTATCTATGAATTTCCCCCTAAAACCTCATGACCCGAGAAGGTGGATTTTTACATCCCGACAGCTAACCTCTCATCCCAGGGCTATACCCATTTTACAATACCAATTAGCAACCTAGCATCAATTTTAAGCCCCCTACTGTGGTGACTACTTGCAAACCTATCGAGAAACCATTTGATGCACTACCCGGTGATGGTGCACTACGTACCCCGTAAAGCCTTGTCGCAAGCAGGTTGCTGCTGAAAGGTCGAACGGCTTGTCTCCAGAATCCCCACGCAAGAGCAGTGCAAACGAGGCATCCAATCAACAGCCTGAGGTCAATGTTTGCGCATGTATCATGCATGTTACCAGTACGGATATAATAGTCCTTTGGTGTATCAATAGGGGCCAGTGGCGAGACTGAACAGAAGCTTGGTAATTCCACGTGGCCACACAAACTAACAGTGCTGCAGCCATGGGAGAGTAGCGGCAGGCCTGCCTAATGTGTAAACCGCCTTGCCGTCGAGCGATGATCACCCGGTAGTCTTCCAAGTGCGAGTGTCAGCACCGCCTACCCGAACTTCGGGAAGGGCTTGGCTGGGGCATATGCGTGTAGAAACTGCCCAGTCAAGGCACATTCTCTGTGCCAACGTCGTTGCATGAATGTTCCTTCGAGTCACCAAGAGCCTACCTCTTCAGTAGGCTAGATGTGAAGGTAGATTTTACTGTGGCGTGGTATCCATATTGTTTACCGGACTTCGCTTCTCGTTTATCCGAACATCCTCTGGGACCACGGCAGTCTTACATGCCAGCGCACATGATCCCCAGGCTCCCGCATGCTCAGATTCTGCAGCTGTCTCACCTCAACAACAGGCAGCATCTGAACCACTGACATTTGCAGGGGAACTGTCGGTCCTAGGACCTAACCGAACCAGGCTTATAAACGTTGACGTCAAGTGTGATTCAAAGTCGGCGTCCACTTTGCAACAGCATCATTGGAATACCATAGACGCAGACCACTAACAAAGGTGTCCAGATTTCAGTTGTGTGAGGTGAAGCGTTCCTAAAATGAAGATCAGGAGTGCAAAAACGATCTTACTGAATACCTAGAAGGCTGACCAGTATAAGCAAGTGGGTTCGTCTACATAATAGTACTGTTACGTGACGTTCCTCGCCGAGTGTTGGCTACCTGATTGGGTGGTGATTGTCAGTTACCATAAGGGTTCGCCTGATGATCATCAAAACAATGTTGAAATAGCTAGCTAACCCTGCATGTGGTATACGTGCATGTAACTGATCCTCTACGAGGACCAGACTTCTAACTAATGTCAAATCTAACTCACCGATAATGGTACTATCGCATGCACGGGCATCTAATACCTTGAATTGTAGCGTAGCGGCAGAGTCTGAGTCGCTGACTATGTCCAACAGAAGCCGCTTGACGTAGCTTAGTGCTTTTCCCTTTTGTCTGAAAATTGGGGACCACGTTTGCGCCTGCTGCACGCTATTGAAGTATCTCAACCTAAATCTCTCGATCAATTTTTGAGTGTCTTAGTGTTGGCATACGAGAGTGAATATATTTACCTGAGGCCTTTGGCTATTCTAAACTGTACCGCTATATATTGACCCCCAAAACACCCACGGAAAGCACTAAATAAAACTACACCCAAGCCCATTATTGGATGCATTCTGATTGACAAACTATAACTGCTACTTCATCTATTGTAACTGTGAGTAAAAGTCTGAAGAGAGCGTTCTAACTTCTCTAAGTGGTTCTTTCAATTGATAGTTTAAGTAGTATTGCATACTCAACATCGATTATGTCCCATGCTTGCCCCGATACCCTTAACCCATCGGCCAATCTGGATGCTCGATTAGCTACTTTTCAATTTGTGCACATTCGGCGCAAAACCCACATTGTTGATGGACAGACCGTCGCACAGGTAGGTCTTTTCGCGAGAACAGACCTTGAGCAACCCATTCCGGAGGGATGGGTGGTCCTCGAAGAAAAACCATTGGTCTGGTACCAAGAGCCCCCAGAAACAGAGGATGATGATATAGATTCGTTTCGGATGACCATTGAGAGTCTGAGTCCACAAGAGAAGAATGTGTATAACCTACTCTATTGCTCTCCGGAGTTTCTAAGAAGCTACGATGAGGAGGGTATAGACTTGGGCAGGTGGTGGACCAATCGGTTCCTCTTCCACCAAGGGAGTGAGGGATTATCTCTTACTGACAATCCTAGCGAACGGCGAACCACTATCGAAGCCGTTTATCAACATAGTAGTGCGATTGACCACTCATGCCTGAACTCGAATGCTGAAGTTAGGGTGAAGCCCGATGACGCTGATTTGACGCTCCAAGTTGTTACGAAACAGGAGATCAAACCCGGAGAAGAGATCTTGATCCACTATGATTGGGCGGAATTCCATGATGTGCGAAGTGGTAGGCGGAGCAAGGAGCCACATACCGTCCACAGTGACCTTTGGATAAACAGGGGCTTCAGTTGTGAAGACTGTATATTGGAAGACAGCAAGCGTCGCAAGCGAGCTACTCGGCGTAGCCGCCGTGACTCGGAAGCAGACCCGAATAGGCGACGTGCCTTGCAGCCTGCAAGTCCGATAGCCGCTCTAAAGAAGCGAGAGCTGGAGAAAAGCCGCCAGATTGACCTGGAATGAGATTGGAATAAGGAAGTAACTTTGCCCTTGCTGCTGATAGGCTTTCAAACTGGCTGATGAACATGTATTGAAGATCCTACTGCATACACTGGCCCTCGTGCCGCTGGTCTGTTCTCGCGATCGTGATGTGGGCTGGTACCCCCTTTAGCCGCTTTTAATTTGTGCGTTGTGCCAACCTACGCACATGTGCAGATGTGTTAGTGCTCTGTTTTCTTAAAGGAAGTATTCAAAGTATTTAAAATATTCATACTTTTCAAAGGGGTCATATCGAGTACTCTGTACTGAGCATATATTTGTTTATTCGGTTTGAAGCAGATATTTATTTAAAAAAAAATATTAAAAAACCCACACTAGAAGGAACCATTGACACGCCTCCAGAATATTGATACGCTGTGGTTACTTCATCCCACAAGCATGTTAACAAATGAAATGAAATCAAAAAAAAACGAGATATTGGACTCTAAACAGTGACTTCAATGGATTTCAGAGAGGCTTACTTAGCAGATTCTATGAAAATTTGGAAGCTGATCGAGGCCTACAGTAGGTGTTCTGATTAATTAACTACAGTCAAGCGGAACCTTTAATCTGGCGGCACTGTTTACCTAACCGCCTCTGCACGATGGCATGTAAGTACTAAGGATTGTGTTTTTTTATTGTTTAACCAGGGTGATGGGCTGGTGAGACACCCACCACATAGCAATGGAAAACAATTGAACAATGCTATTCATGCAAGAGTGGTGGGTGTTTCACCGGCCCAAGGGTAGGTAGTATCCCAAGGGAAAATAGATAATTTAGTTAGCTACGAGCATCCCCCTTTACCAACATATTAGGAATTCTATGTAGGTAGGGCACTTGTTATCCGCTGCGATTCCCTCACTGTTATTGCAATCCAGGGTGTATTTTGTCTTCCATTGCGCCAGCATTTCCTGCTGGAGAATATTATTGCTAGGACAAATGTGATCACTGGGTGCCAGACTTGCCTAGATACTGATGGTATACTGTACACCAACATTCCCTCCATCCTTACTCTAGTCTCCGTGCACAATTCTGCTATGAGTTTGCAGCTCGTCTATATAAGTCACTATCGTAGTGCCGGATTGTAAAAAGCCAGAAAATACGTACAGTAATTGACCATAGTCTAGTTGCAAAGAGGGATTGACTGGTCGATGGAATTTTTTTTTGTTTCTTTTTGAGTCTATACGCCTATCCTTTGGCGGAACCGCGGTCGACCCCCTGGCCTGCTGCAACGCATGCCAAGAGTCACGAGCGAGGGTCTTCACCAATGGATGGGGATAGGTAGGCTAGCGTGTGAGGGTTGGTCTACTATCATGTATGGCGTAACGATCGACACCCACGTGACGATCGACATAGATGCCTCAGCGAATTCTTCTCACCATGTAACCATATGACTGAATAACAGCCTACAACCATGTCTATAGGTTAAGTTCAGTCGCTGAATTCGAATATTATATCAACAGCCCTCTCCGAGAAACTTTAAGCTTGCTAAAGTACTTACAACCCCCTGAACCTTCCCTACCCAACCACCCTTAGTCATACATGGCGGTTCATTCCGTAGATTGATGCCCCATGGGTCCCCTCAATATCTCCGATACATATAGAGCATGAGCCAACCTTATGGATGCACTGTATGCATTACAAAGGACTAAAAATGGTTATCGCTCTTGCATTCAGCTTTTCGGCAAGGTTCTTACTATATCATACGAGCCCGTACGAGCCTGAACCAAGCTCTTCTTGTGCAAAAAATTCCTGAGATTCCTAAGCACCCCTTCT
>Ga0307514_10005152_pt1 | contig 11799 bp, 8 predicted proteins | sample 16_EM_MG_FD_203088 | JGI IMG/M metagenome (GOLD analysis project Ga0307514, IMG submission 203088) | Populus trichocarpa ectomycorrhiza microbial communities from riparian zone in the Pacific Northwest, United States - 16_EM | ecosystem: Host-associated > Plants > Roots > Unclassified | place...
TCGGTGCCGGTGTGATCGTGCTGGGTGGGGTGCTGGCGGTTGGCGCGCTGGCCATTCCGGCCAATGCCGGCTATGCCGGCGTGGGTCCGAACTTCCTGCCCTGGCTGGTGGCCGTGGCGCTGCTGGCCTGCGGCGTGGGGCTGGTCTGGCAAGCCAGGCGGGGCGGCTTTCGTGCGATGGAAACGCCGTCAGGCGCGGCGCACGCTGACTGGCGCGCGATGGCCTGGGTGGCGGCCGGCGTGCTGCTGAACGCCGCAGCCATCACCCGCATTGGCTTTGTCTTCAGCTGCGCGCTCTGCTACGTGCTGGCGGTGCGCGGGCTGCGGCTGTCCGAGGGCAAGCCGGCCGGCAGCGTGCGGACCACGCTGGTCGATGCGGCCGTTGGGCTGGCAATCTCGGCGCCGGTGTTCTGGCTGTTCACGCAATTGCTGGCCATCAACCTGCCGGGCCTGACCGGCACTGGTTGGCTCTGAGCGGAGGGAGACACCATGGACATCTGGCACCAACTGCTGCAAGGCTTCATGACGGCGGGCACGCCGGTGAACCTGTTGTGGGCCTTCGTGGGCTGCGCGCTGGGCACGGCCATCGGCGTGCTGCCTGGCCTGGGCCCGGCGGTGACGGTGGCGATGCTGCTGCCCATCACCTCGCAGGTCGAGCCTACCGCGTCGATGATCTTCTTCGCTGGCATCTACTACGGCGCGATGTATGGCGGCTCCACCACCTCCATCCTGCTGAACACCCCTGGCGAGACGGGCACCATGGTGACCGCGCTCGAGGGCTTCAAGATGGCCAAGAGCGGCCGCGCGGGCGCGGCGCTGGCCACATCCGCCATCGGCTCCTTCGTGGCAGGCACCATCGCCACGGTGCTGGTCACGCTGTTTGCGCCGCTGGTGGCCGATTACGCCGTGCAACTTGGCCCACCGGAATACTTCTGCCTGATGCTGCTGGCCTTCACCACCGTCAGCTCGGTGCTGGGTGCCAGTGCACTGCGCGGCATGACGGCGCTGTGCATCGGCCTGGCCATCGGCCTGGTCGGGCTGGATCAGATCACCGGCCAGGTGCGCTACACCGGTGGCATTCCGGAGTTCCTCGATGGCATTGAGGTGGTGCTGATCGCGGTGGGCCTGTTTGCGGTGGGTGAGGCGTTTTACAACGCCCTTTACGAGGGCCGCAGCGAAGCCAAGTTGAACAGTACCGGCCGCGTGCACATGAGCAGGCAGGAGTGGCGCCGTTCGTGGCCGGCCTGGCTGCGCGGCACGGCCATCGGCTTTCCGTTCGGCACGCTGCCGGCGGGCGGCTCGGAGATCCCGACCTTCCTCAGCTACGCCACCGAGCGCAAGCTCTCCAAGCATCCGGAAGAGTTCGGCACCGTGGGCGCCATCGAAGGCGTGGCCGGGCCGGAGGCGGCCAACAATGCGGCTGTGACGGCCACGCTGGTGCCGCTGCTGACGCTGGGCATCCCGACCTCGGTGACCGCGGCCATCCTGCTCTCTGCGCTGTCCAACTACGGCATCCAGGCCGGGCCGCAGCTGTTCACCACCTCGGCCACCCTGGTCTGGGCGCTGATCGCTTCGCTCTACATCGGCAACGTGATGCTGCTGGTGCTGAACCTGCCGCTGGTGGGCCTCTGGGTGAAGCTGCTGAAGATCCCGCGGCCGCAGCTCTATGCCGGCATCCTGATCTTCGCCACCGTGGGTGTTTACGGCATGCGCCAGAGCAGCTTCGACCTGTTCCTGATGTTCGGTGTCGGCCTGGCTGGCGTGCTGATGAGGCGCTTCGACTTTCCCACCGCACCGGTCATCGTCGGCATGATCCTGGGGCCACTGGCTGAAGCGCAGATGCGCAACGCACTCTCCATCGGCGAAGGCCGCTGGACGGTCTTCATCGACCGGCCGGTGTCGGTCTTTTTCCTGGCCTGCGTGGTGGCGGTGCTGGTGCTGCCGCGCGTGATGCGCTGGTGGGGCCGCCGGCGCGTCGCCTGAGCGTCCACCGCTTGGCGATCAGGCCCTGGCGCCAGCCGCCAGGGCCCGTGCTTTCGTGGCCGCCAATGTGGCCGGCGAGGGCGGGTCGAGTTCCCAGCCGGCCAGATGGCGCCGCGCCAGCGCCGCCAGCGCGGCGACGTGCGCCGGTGAATCGTTCAGGCAGGGGATGTAGTGGAACACCTGGCCGCCTGCGTGCAGGAAGGCCTCCCTGGCTTCCTGGCTGATCTCCTCCAGTGTTTCCAGGCAGTCGGCTGAGAACCCAGGGCAGACCACGTCGACTTGCGCCACACCCTGCTGCGCCAGCGCCACCAGGGTGGGTTCTGTCGCCGGCTCCAGCCACTTCGCCTTGCCAAAGCGGCTCTGGAAGGTGACGCGGTACTGCTCGGTCGACAGGCCCAAGGCCTCGGCCAGCAGCCTGGCGGTCTTGTGGCACTGGCAGTGGTAGGGGTCGCCCAGGTGCAGCGTGCGTTCGGGCATGCCGTGGAAGCTCATCACCAGCATGGACGCGCGCCCCGCCTGTTGCCAATGCGCGCATACGCTGGCGGCCAGCGCCTGGATGTAGCCTGGGTCGTCGTGGTACTGCGTAACGAAGCGCAGCGCCGGCAGGCGGCGGGTGCGGCGGGTCCATTCGGCGACCTTGTCGATGGTGCTGGCCGTGGTGGCGCCGGAGTATTGCGGATAGGTCGGCAGGACCAGGATGCGGTCCACGCCCTGGTCGTGCAGGGCCTGCAGGGCGGCGGGGATGCCCGGATTGCCGTAGCGCATGGCTGGGACCACGATCACAGGTAGACCGTCGGCGGCCAGCTCGGCCTGCAGCGCGCGGGCCTGTCGCTGGGTCCAGACCAGCAGCGGCGAGCCTTCGGGCAGCCAGACACTGGCGTACTTGCGTGCCGACTTGGCCGGCCGGGCGCGCAGGATGATCCCGTGCAGGATGGGCCACCAGACCAGCCGCGGGATCTCGACCACCCTGCTGTCGCTGAGGAACTCGGCCAGGTAGCGGCGCAGTGCCGCCGGCGTGGCGGCGTCGGGGGTGCCCAGGTTGGTGAACAGGATGCCGACACGCGGCGCCTGCCCGTGCTGGAAGGACGGGGCGGGAGCGGGTGGTGGCATGCGGTTCAGCGGTGCTGCCAGGGAGCGGCGGCTGGCGGGAAGGGCGGTGGTGGCGGGTCGTTGTGGGCGATCAGCGAGAAGCGCAGCGTGGCCACGCTGGCGTCGTTGGGCGAGCCGCCCAGGCCCAGTTCGCCCTGGCCATGCAGCGTGCAGCTGCCGCGGCGCAGGCTCAGCACCTCGTCGTCGCCTGCAAAGCGCACGAAGGTGCCGTTGATGCTCAGGTCGGTCAGCTGCAGCGCGCCGCCCATCAGGTCGATGCGGGCATGGGTACGGGAAACGCGGGCGTCCTCCACCTTCATGCCGCAGGCCGCGCCGCGGCCCAGCAACACCGGCATGCGGTCGCGCAGGAAGCGGTGCGGCTGGCCGCGCCAGCTCAGCAGCACGCCCAGCGCGTCATGCGTGGCCGAAGGGCTTTCGAGGTGGGTGACTTCGGTGTCCGGCCCCTTGCTGCGGGCCAACAGGAACACCTCGGCCGGCTCCACGCGGCCGCGCAGGTGCACCTTGTCGAGGTGCCGGAAGCGCGAGCGCACTTCCCAAGGCAATTCGTCGTAGACCTCGCGGCCGATCAGCGATTCGCTGTCGCCGGCATGGTCCAGCAGCCTGGCCGCGACGTTGACGGCGTCGCCGAAGCAGTCGCCGCCGACTTCGACCACTTCGCCGGCGCTGATCGCGATCTGCAGCTGCACGCGTGGTGTGGGCCGGTCGCTCGGCGCGGGTTGGCGCTCCAGGTCGTCCTGCATCTGCACCGCGGCAGTCACTGCGTTGATGGCGCGCGGAAACACGGCCATCAGGCCGTCGCCCAGGGTCTTGACGAGCTGACCGCCGCATTCCGGGACGCGGCGGGCGAGGTTGCGGATCACGTCCGTCACCACTGACGTGGCGTGCGCGTTTCCCAGCGTTTCGTACAACGCGGTGCTGCCTCGCAGGTCAGCAAAAAATACGTATCTGCGCTTGATGGTCGCCATGCCCGATTGAGTTTAGCGCGCAAGCCACAGGCCGGCGCAAGGGGCCAGGAAAACCCGGGCGCCAACGAAAAAGCGGGTGACGCATTGCTGCGTTCCCCGCTTTTCATTTTGGGCCTGTCAGGCCCGCGTCAGGCATTGCTGGATCAGATGTTGTCCAGGTAGGTGCGCAGCTTGTCCGAGCGGCTCGGGTGCTTCAGCTTGCGGATCGCCTTGGCTTCGATCTGGCGGATGCGCTCGCGGGTCACGTCGAACTGCTTGCCCACTTCTTCCAGCGTGTGGTCGGTGGACATTTCGATGCCGAAGCGCATGCGCAGCACCTTGGCTTCACGCGGGGTCAGGCTGTCGAGGATGTCCTTCACCACGTCGCGCAGGCCGGCCTGCATCGCGGCCTCGATGGGCGCGGTGTTGTTGGTGTCCTCGATGAAGTCGCCCAGGTGGCTGTCGTCGTCGTCCCCGATCGGCGTTTCCATGGAGATCGGCTCCTTGGCGATCTTCATGATCTTGCGGATCTTGTCCTCGGGCATTTCCATCTTCTCGGCCAGCGTCGGAGCGTCCGGCTCGAAGCCGAATTCCTGCAAGTGCTGGCGCGACAGACGGTTCATCTTGTTGATCGTCTCGATCATGTGAACCGGGATGCGGATGGTGCGCGCCTGGTCGGCGATCGAGCGGGTGATGGCCTGACGGATCCACCACGTCGCATAGGTCGAGAACTTGTAGCCGCGGCGGTATTCGAACTTGTCCACCGCCTTCATCAGGCCGATGTTGCCTTCCTGGATCAGGTCCAGGAACTGCAGGCCGCGATTGGTGTACTTCTTCGCGATCGAGATCACCAGGCGCAGGTTGGCCTCGATCATTTCCTTCTTCGCATCGCGCGAGGCCTTCTCGCCCTCGTTCATGCGACGGTTGATGTCCTTCAGGTCTTCGACCGGCACGACGGCGCGGGCCTGCAGGTCGATCAGCTTCTGCTGCAGTTCCTGCACGGCCGGCAGGTTGCGGGCGAGGATGGCGCTGAACGGCTTGGCCGCCGCGATTTCCTTCTCGGCCCACTTCAGGTTCAAGGCATTCGGCGGGAAGGTCTTGATGAAGTGTTCCTGCGGCATGCCGCACTTGTCGACCACGATCTTGCGGATCTCGCGCTCGTAGCGGCGCACGTCGTCCACCTGCGAGCGCAGGATGTCGCACAGCTTCTCGATGGTCTTGACCGTGAAGCGGATGGTCATCAGGTTTTCACTGATGGCCAATTGCGCCTTGCTGTACGGCTGCGACTTGTAGCCTTCCTTCTCGAAGGACTTGCGCATCTTGTCGAAGTGAATGCGCAGGTCGGCGAACTTGGTCAGCGCGGCATTCTTCAGCTCTTCGAGCTTCTTGGTCAGGGCCTTGGAGCCGCCATTGCCGTCGTCGTCGTCTTCCTCGTCGAACTCGTCGAAGTCTTCTTCGGCCACGTAGTCGTCGGCCTCGTCCTTGGCGACGAAGCCGTCCACCACGTCGGAGATCTGCATGTCACCGGCGGCGATCTTGTCGGCCATCGCCAGGATCTCGGCGATGGTGGTCGGCGAGGCCGAGATGGCCTGCATCATGGCCTGCAGACCACCTTCGATGCGCTTGGCGATTTCGATTTCGCCTTCCCGGGTCAGCAGTTCGACCGAGCCCATTTCGCGCATGTACATGCGCACCGGGTCGGTCGTGCGGCCGAATTCCGAGTCGACCGTGGACAGCGCCGCTTCGGCCGCTTCTTCGGCTTCTTCTTCGGTGGCGGTCGAGGTGGCGCCGCCAGCGATCAGCAGCGTGGCCGCATCCGGCGCCTGCTCGTAGACCGCGATGCCCATGTCATTGAGCATCGAGATGATGGCTTCGAGGATTTCCTCGTTGACCAGCTTCTCGGGCAAGTGGTCGTTGATTTCCTGGTGCGTGAGGTAGCCACGCGTCTTGCCCATCTTGATGAGCGTCTTCAGCTCCTGGCGGCGCTTGGCGACTTCTTCTTCGGTCAGCGCGGTTTCGTCCAGGCCGAATTCACGCATCAGCGCACGCTCCTTGGCGCGGCTGACCTTCATGCGCAGCGGCTTGGCCTTGGGCTTGTCTTCGGCTTCCTCGACGACTTCGGAGCTTTCGACCACCTCGACTTCGACCTCGCCTTCCAGCTCGGCCTCGATGTCGCTCAGGTCGTCTTCGACTTCCTCGACCGCTTCCTTCTTGGCCGGGGTTTCCGCCTTCGGCTTGCGGCCACGCTTGGCCTTGCCGTCTTCTGCCGTGGCCGTGGCGGTCTTGGCTGCCGCTTTGGTCTTGGTCAGCTTGGTGTCTTCCGCATCGGCGGCGGCCTTGACGGTCTTGGTGGCGGCGGTCTTCTTGGCGGTCATGCAGATCCTTGAGGGAACCTTGGGGAAACAGTCGTGAGGGGCAGCGTTTTCAGGCTCCTGATACTGCCTTGCCGACGTGCGGCAGCTGCAGCGCGCAAACGCGCTGCAGCAAAAGCAGGGCATGGAGAACTGAAAACCTGCCGGCTGCCTTGCTCACCATGTGGCGACGGTGTCGCCACATCACAAGCAAAGGCAGCGCAATCAGTGGGCGCAAACCAGTCAGCTCATTCCGGCGGGCAAGTTCGCGTGGACATGACATTTTTGCGTGCAGCGCTGGCGGAGGGAGGGGACCGGCCTTGAGAACTTGAAGTGCGTTCTACCCATGGCATGGGCTGTCCATGCGGGTGGTCCATGCCGGCAGTGCTGCTGTCACTCTTGCCGCTGAAAATCGGATTTTACCCAAATGCACTATTTTTGAGCAAGGCAAGGCCTTGAAAAGCGAAGGGACTTCGCTGATTTTCTTCGCGTATCGGCCAGCCATTTCGCAGGCGTGGCTGCCGGACTAGCTTTCGTCCTTTGGCGCAGCCGCCTGGCGGCGCTTCACTTCCCGCCATTGGCGATCCAGCTCGCGGTATTGCTGCAGCGCGGCCGGGTCGGCGCCGGCCTGGGCCAGCAGCTGCTTCATCTGCTGTGCCAGGTCGCGTTCGAGCAGCACGTCCAGCGCGCGGCGGAAATCGTCCAGCGTGGCGCCCGGGTCGGCGTCGCCGTCCGCCAGCTGGCGGCTGGCTTCGGGCAGTGCTTCGTCAGTGGCCAGGGCTTCGCGCAGCACCGCCCAGGAGCGCGGGCCGTGCTCGGCCAGGTCGCGCTCCAGCCAGGCAATCAGGTCGCCGTGCGGAGCGGGCAGTGCGTGCAGGAAATCGTGTTCGTTGCCGGGCAGGCTGTCCCACCATTGCGGCTGGCCAAACAGCATTTGCAGCACCCGGTCTTCCGGCCTCTTCGGCGCTGGCCTGCGGCCACGCACCGCCGGCGGACCTTCCGCCTGGCCGGCGCGGTCGCCATTGAAAGGCCGCTTGCGCCAGGCCGGCTCACCGCTGCCAAACTTGCCGCGGCTGGCGTAGCGCTCGCCCGGCGGCGTGCCGTCGTCAAAAGGATCATCTGTCTCTGCCGGCGAGCTGCCGTGGGCCTGGGCATTGCCTGGTCTGCCACGTGAATTGCCCTGGCCCTGGCCCCACAGGCCGGACAGCTCTTCCGCCGGCAGGCCGCCCTGGCGGGCCAGCTCGCTGAGCAGCTGCAGCTTCAGTGCGCCGTCGGGCAAGGCCTGCCACAGAGGGCGGGCCTGGGCCAGCATGCGCGCCCGGCCCTCGGCCGTGTCCAGCGCGCAGTCAATGGCCGCGTGTTCCAGCAACTGGCGCGACAGTGGCACGGCATCCCGCACCTGGGCTTCGAAGGCCTGCTGCCCATGGGCGCGCACATAGCTGTCCGGGTCGTGTTCGGCGGGCAGGAACAGGAAGCGGAAGCTGCGCGTGTCGGTGGCATGTGGCAGTGCTGCTTCCAGCGCCCGGCCGGCGGCGCGGCGGCCGGCGGCGTCGCCGTCGAAGCTGAACACCACCTGTTCGGTGAAGCGCAGCAGTTTCTGCACATGCTCCGCAGTGCAGGCCGTGCCCAGCGTGGCCACCGCGTTGGGAAAACCCAGCTGCGCCAGTGCCACCACGTCCATGTAGCCTTCGGTGACCAGCGCGTAGCCTTTTTCCCGCAGTCCGGTGCGCGACTCGTACAACCCATACAGCTCGCGGCCTTTCACGAAGACCGGCGTCTCGGGCGAGTTCAGGTACTTGGGTTCGCCCTTGTCCAGCACCCGGCCGCCAAAGGCGATGGTCTCGCCCTTGACGTTGCGGATGGGAAACATGATGCGGTCGCGGAAGCGGTCGTAGCGCTTCTGGTCGGCCTCGCTCTTGCCTTCGTCCGCGCCTTGCGCGATGACCATGCCGGATTCGGCCAGCAGCGGATCGTCATAGCGCGCAAACGCGCTCGCCAGCGTGCGCCAGCCTTCGGGTGCATAGCCCAGGCCGAAGCGCTGGGCGACCTCGCCGGTCAGGCCGCGGCGTTTCAGGTAGTCGATGGCGCGTGGGCTGGACTTCAGCTGCTGGCGGTAATGCTGCGCCGCCTTGGCCAGCACGTCGGTCAGCGTGGTCTGGCGCTGGCGCTGCTCGGCCGCTGCGGCGCGGTCAGCCTCGCTGCGCTCGTCTTCCGGCACCTGCAGGCCAACCTGTTGCGACAGGTCTTGCACGGCTTCCACAAAACTCATGCCGTGGTGCTCAGTCAGGAAGCGGATCGCGTCGCCATGCACGCCGCAGCCGAAGCAGTGATAGGTCTGGCGAGACGGGCTGACGATGAAGCTGGGCGACTTTTCGCCGTGGAAAGGACACAGGCCCTTGTGGTTGATGCCGGCCTTCTTCAGCTCGACATGGCGGCCGACCACCTCGACCACGTCCACGCGCGACAGCAACTCTTGGATAAAACCTGGTGGGATCACAACGGAAGTCTAGGGCATTGCCCTGGGGCAAGGCTCGGCGCCACCCAAAAGCTGCGCCAGAAAAAGCAACAGGGCAGCCGAGGCCGCCCTGTGGTGTGGCAAAGCAATATGAAGCGCGCTATTGCCTGAAGAAATGTTCGCCGCATCGGCTGGCCGCCGATTTGCCGATTGATTTCTGCCATGCACCGCCGCTGACGGCGTCCCCCTGAATGCTGGCGAATTTCAACCGGAAGGTCCGGGCGAACCCGCGGTACTCAAACCGCGAAGTCGCAAAGCTTAAACCGAGAAGTCGCCAAGCGACTTGCCGGAAGCCAGCGCAGCCTGCAGCCACTTGGGCTTCAGGCCTCGGCCGGTCCAGCTTTGGCCGGTGGCCGGGTCGCGGTATTTCGCGGCCACTTTCTTGGTGCCTTCGCCCTTGGGGGCGGTGGGCGCCTTGCCAGCCAGATCGGCGGCGGTCAGGCCATATTCGCTCATCAGCGACTTGACCTTGGCAATGGCATCGGACTTGGCGGCGCGCTGCGCTTCAGCAATTTGCTTCTCGAGCGCTGCTTTCTGCGCCAGCAGTTCCTGGATCGTGGTCATTCGGTTATCTCCAATCAATGAACCCGGAGGGCAAGCGGATGATAACCGAGGTCAGCGAAAGGTTCCGCAGGCAAGCCCACAAAACTGTCACAGATTCCCACGACTGCGACAAACCCGATATGCCAATACCAGATGTCAGAAAAAACCCTGGTTAGTGGCTGCGCTCAGGCGCTGGGCGGCACAAAGCCGGCCGGCTGTTCGGCACCGCCGCCGAACAGGAACTGTTCCATCTGCCGCGCAAGGTACTGGCGGGCGCGTGCGTCGGCCAGGTTCAGGCGGTTTTCATTGACCAGCATGGTCTGGTGGCGCTTCCATAGGTCAAACGCTTCCTTGCTGATGTTCTCGTAGATGCGCTTGCCCAGCTCGCCCGGGTAGACGGGGAAGTCCAGCCCTTCGGCTTCTTTCTTCAGGTAGCTGCACTGGATGATGCGTGCCATGGTATTGCTCTCGTATCGGGTTCGGGTTCTCAAAAGGGGCCGGCGGCCCCGGAATGCCGGGCTTCAGCCCAGCTTCTTGATCATCACCTGGGAGCGACGGTCCCAGTTGTATTTGCGCTTGCGGGCCTCGGGCAGCCAATCGGGATCGACCTGCACGAAACCGCGCTTGATGAACCAGTGCATGGTGCGCGTGGTCAGCACGAAGATGGTGTCCATGCCCATCTGCCTCGCGCGCTGCTCCACGCGCTTGAGAATCTTGTCGCCATCGCCCTGGCCTTGCACCTGCGGCGAAACCGTCAGCGCGGCCATTTCTCCGGTACGCGCTTCGGGGTAGGGATACAGCGCAGCGCAGCCAAAAATCACGCCGTCGTGTTCGATCACCGTGTAGTTGGTAATGTCGCGTTCGATTTCGGTACGGTCGCGTTTGACCAGCGTGCCGTCGCGCTCGAATGGCTCGATCAACTGCAGGATGCCGCCGACGTCGTCGGAGCCCGCTTCGCGCAGGCTTTCGAGTTTTTCATCGACCACCATGGTGCCGATGCCATCGTGGGTGAATACCTCCATCAGCAACGCGCCATCGGTGGCAAACGGCAGGATGTGAGAACGCTCCACACCGCCGTGGCAGGCATTCACGCAATGCTTGAGATAAAACGCCGTGTCGGTGGGCTGCATCGGTGCCGGCAGGGCATTCAGCAGGCGCTCGGCTTCGGCCAGCGAGAGCTCGGTGTCAATCGCACTTTCCGGATCGGAAATTTGCTCGCGAATACCGGGTATCTCGGTCATGAAAAGCAGCTTGTCGGCCTGCAGCGCAATCGCGGTTTGGGTGGCCACGTCTTCCATCGAGAGATTGAAGGCTTCACCTGTGGGCGAAAAGCCAAAAGGCGAGAGCAGCACCATCGCGCCAATGTCGATCGCCCGGCGTATCGACGCTGCGTCCACCTTGCGCACCACGCCGCTGTGAATGAAATCCACGCCATCGACAATGCCGACCGGCCGTGCCGTCAGGAAATTGCCTGACACCACCCTGACGGTGGAATTCGCCATCGGCGTATTCGGCAAGCCCTGGGAAAACGCCGCTTCGATCTCGAAGCGCAATTGGCCGGCGGCCTCCTGCGCGCAATCCAGCGCCACGCTGTCGGTCACCCGCATGCCGTGCGAGAACACCGAGGCATGGCCTTTGGCGGCCAGTTGCTCGTTGACCTGTGGCCTGAAGCCATGCACCAGCACCAGCCGCACGCCCATGGCCTGCAGGATGGCCATGTCCTGCGCAAAAAAATTGAGTTTCCCCGCCGCAATCAGCTCCCCGGTCATGCCGACGACAAAGGTCTTGCCGCGGTAAGCATGGATATGGGGCGCCACCGAGCGAAACCAGGGCACGAAGGTATGGGGAAAGACAAGATCCATCACGGGGCGGATTGTGCCGCAGCTGCCGTCGCCGTCCGTGGAAAGGGCTTGCTCGGTGGCGCGTCGACAAGGACACGACGGGCTCGCAGGACCGGACTTGCCCGGCGCGGGATAATCCGCGCCTCGTGAATCGACAAGCCTCCCCTCCCAATCCCACCGCCGACGCGCCCGCCGCCCCTGCTGCGGACACTGCCGCCACCCCCGCCGCCGCGAGGCCGCCGCGTCCGCCCCGCACCGAGCGTCCAGAGCGCAGCGAAGCCCGTGAACCCCGCGAGGCGCGAGCCGTGCGCGAGGCCCGCCCTCCGCGCCCGGCCAATCCGGTGCCGCCCATTCGCTATCCCGAATCGCTGCCGGTCTCCGGCCGGCGCGAGGAGATTGCGCGCGCGCTGCAGCAGCACCAGGTCATCATCGTCTGCGGCGAGACCGGCTCGGGCAAGACCACGCAGTTGCCGAAGATCGCGATGGAACTTGGCCGTGGCCTGGGGGCTGGCG
>Ga0307514_10005155_pt1 | contig 11796 bp, 7 predicted proteins | sample 16_EM_MG_FD_203088 | JGI IMG/M metagenome (GOLD analysis project Ga0307514, IMG submission 203088) | Populus trichocarpa ectomycorrhiza microbial communities from riparian zone in the Pacific Northwest, United States - 16_EM | ecosystem: Host-associated > Plants > Roots > Unclassified | place...
GCTGCTGGACCTGCCCAACGTGGTGCTCACGCCGCACATCGCCAGCGCCAGCATCCCCACCCGCATGGCCATGTGCAATCTGGCGGCCGACAATCTGATTGCCGCGCTGACCGGCGGCAAGCCGCCGACCGCCCTGAACCCCGAGGTACTGGCCAGGACTTGAGGCCTGCGCGGGGCTGGCCGCCTTGGCGAGCGCGACAATGGCAGCAATGACCGTGTTGCCTGCTGCTGCTGCTTCAAGCGTTTCCGTTTCCAGCCTTTCCATCACCAGCGTCGAGGCGGCCCTGCTGGCCCTGCTGGTGCTGAACCTGATCGCCGTGCTGGCCCTCTGGCTGCGACGCGGCGATGGCAGCGCCGCTGCGGTCGAGCGGCTGGAGCGCGAACTGCGCGGCGAGGTGCAGGGCAGCGCCCGCGCCACCCGCACCGAGCTGGCCCAAGGCCTGTCGCACCTGCAGCAAGGCCTGATGACCCAGGCCGGCGACGCGGCCCGCACGCTGGCCCAGGCCCGCGAGGCGCAGGAACTCGCGCTGCGCCGGCTGGCCGAGGCGCTGACGCGCCAGCTGCAAAGCCTGTCCGATGCCAACGAACGCAAGCAGGCCGAGTTGCGTGTGGCCGTCGAGCAGCGCCTGTCCCAGCTGCAGCAGGGCAACGAGCAGAAGCTCGAACAGATGCGCGCCACCGTCGACGAAAAGCTGCACGCCACGCTGGAGCAGCGCCTGGGCGAAAGCTTTCGCCAGGTGGCCGAGCGGCTGGAGCTGGTGCACAAGGGCCTGGGCGAGATGCAGGGGCTGGCCCGCGACGTGGGCTCGCTGCAGCGCGTGCTGAACAATGTGAAGACCCGCGGCGTGTTCGGCGAGCTGCAGCTGGCGGCGCTGCTGGAGCAGGTGTTGACGCCGGATCAGTACGCCGCCAATGTAGAAACCGTGCCCGGCAGCGGCGCGCGGGTCGAGTTCGCGATCCGCCTGCCCGGCCGGCGCGACGACGGCCAGGCACTGTGGCTGCCGATCGACGCGAAATTCCCCCGAGAAGACTACGAGCGCCTGCTGCTGGCCCAGGAGCAGGCCGACCCGGTGGCAGCCGAAGCTGCAGCGCGAGCGCTGGAGGCCAGGCTGCGGCAGGAGGCGCGCAGCATCCGCGAGAAATACGTGGCCGCGCCGCACACCACCGACTTTGCGCTGCTGTTCCTGCCCACCGAAGGGCTGTATGCCGAAGCGCTGCGCCGGCCGGGCCTGGTGGAAGGCTTGCTGCGGGACCATCGCATCACGCTGGTGGGCCCGACCACGCTGCTGGCCACGCTGAGCAGCCTGCAGATGGGTTTCCGCACGCTGGCGCTGGAAAAGCGCAGTGCCGAGGTCTGGGAGGTGCTGGGCGCCGTGAAGACCGAGTTCGGTAAGTTTGGCGAAGTGCTGGCCAAGACCAAGAAGAAGCTGGAGGAAGCCAGCTCCAGCATTGACGCGGCCGAGGTGCGCACCCGCGTGATGGCACGCAAGCTCAAGGGTGTGGAGCAGATGGGCGAGCCGCAGGCGGCACAACTGCTGGGCGCGGCTGCTGCACCACTGGATGAACTGCGGGAGACCGGCGAATGACGGCCGCGGCTTCTGCCCAGGACGCGCTGCAGGACAAGCTGGCGATGCGCAGGGCGCTGCCCGCGGTGGTCGGCGCGCTGGTTGGCGTGCATGCGTCGATGGCGGCCACCCGGGTGACCGCCAGCCTGTTGCTGCTGCACCTGGGCTACCCGGAATGGATGGTGGGCACGCTGCTGTCGCTGTTCGCGCTGGCGCCGCTGCCGCTGTCGCTGTGGGCCGGCCGGCAGGCAGACCGCCACGGCATGCACCGCACGCTGGGCGTTGGCGTGACCATGGGCGCGGGTGGCGCGCTGCTGGCGGCCATTTCCCAGCACCCGGTGGCGCTGGCACTGGCGGCTTTGACGACGGGTGGCGCGGTCGCGGTGGCTGCCGTCGGCATCCAGCGCGAGGCCGGCCGCCTGGCTCACAACGCGCTGGACCTGAAGCGGGTGTTCAGCTGGGTCTCGCTGGGGCCGGCGCTGTCCAACGCGCTGGCGCCGGTGGTCGTCGGCTTGCTGATCGACCATGTGGGCTACCGCAGCGGCTTTGTGTTTGCCGCCGTGCTGCCACTGCTGTCCTGGGCCTTTGCCGGCTGGGTGCCGCGCCAGCCTGCGCCGCCAGCGGGGCCTGCGGCCAAGCAGGCGCCTGCCTGGAACCTGCTGAAAAGCCCGCAGCTGCGCGCCTTGCTGCTGGTCAACCTGGCGCTGTCTTCCTGCTGGGATGCGCACAGCTTCGCGATTCCGGTGCTGGGCCATGTGCGGGCGATGAGCGCGTCCAGCATCGGCCTGGTGCTTGGCTCGTTTGCCACCGCTGCCACGCTGGTGCGCTTGCTGATCTCGCGCTGGGCCGACAGGCTGGACGAGCGGCTGGCGCTGCGCTCGGCCATGGGGCTCGCCACTGCGGTGTCGTTTCTGTACGCCTGGCTTCCAGGCACCGGCGGCATGCTGGTCGGCTCGGCGGTGCTGGGCCTGGCGCTGGGTTCGGTTCAGCCCATGGTGCTGGCGATGTTGCACCAGGTGACGCCACCAGACCGCCATGGCCAGGCGCTGGGCCTGCGCATGCTGGTGACCAACGGCGCTACCGTCTTCATGCCCACGGTATTCGGCCTGCTGGCCGCCGCGACGCTGCCGGCTGCGCCGATGTGGCTGATGGGCAGCATCGTGCTGCTGGCACAGTGGCCGGCCCGGCGCGTGGTGCCGGGCGTCGGGCACTGAACCCTTGATTCGTCAGAACCGGATGTTGGGCCCGGTGGCAGGGGCCGGGGCTGGCGGCGGTGCCGCGTCCGGCGAGCTGACCGGGGCGGGCGCAGCGGCGGCCGGCGGCGTCGTCAGCGGCGTGGAGGCCGGGCGCTGGTAGTTGGCCGGCAGCTGCGACTCCTGCGGGTAACCGGCAGCGTCCAGATAGCCGTTCCATTCGGCGGTGGACAGGCTGCGCACCTGCTGCGTGCCGATGGTCAGCAAAGGCAGCGCCCGGCTGCCGCTCATGCGCTGCAGGGCCTCGATGTCGGCCGGGGTTTCAACCCGCTTTTCGCTGAACGGAATGCCACGCTGGACCAGCAGGCCACGGCCCGCGTCGCAGGGCTGGCAGCCGCGCGCGGCATACAGCACCACCGGATAACGCGAAGCCGGGCCACGCAAGCCCACTGGCAGGCTGGCTGTGGGCACTGCGCCGGCGCCAGGCGTGGCAATGGCCTGCACCTTGGCCTTGGGGTCGGCGGGCGGCTGGTCGGTGTAGGTCACCTTGCCGTCCGGGCCGACGACCTTGTACTGCGCCTGGGCCAGTGGCGCCAGGCAGAGCAGGGTGGCCAGCGGCAACAGATGGCGAAGCGAAACCTTGAGCATCATGACTGCGGATTCCAAATCTAATGGCGCAAACCTCGTGGCTGCGCCCAACGACAAGGTCTGAGGGTAGCAAAAAGGCCGGTCCGACGTGCCGCGCGGAACCAACACTGGCGGTGACGCCGTGGGCGCAGCAGGCACTTCGGCACGGTCCCCCCGCAGGCATTGGGGGGACCGCTGCCTTTAAGCAAAGTTGGCCGTGCTCAGTTGGCCATGCCCTGGTGACGCAGCAAGGCGTCAATCGACGGCTCGCGGCCGCGAAAAGCCTTGAAGCTGTCCAGCGCGGGGCGGCTGCCGCCCATTTCCAGGATCTCGCGGCGGTAGCGGCGACCGGTGTCTGCGTTCAGCACACCTTGCTCCTCGAAGGCGCTCCAGGCGTCGGCCGACAGCACTTCGGCCCACTTGTAGCTGTAGTAGCCGGCCGAGTAACCACCTGCAAAGATGTGCGAGAAAGTGTTCGGTGTGCGGCTGAACTCGGGCGCCTGCATGACCGCGACCTCGGCGCGCACCTCCTGCACGATGGGCAGCACGCGCTGCGCGGCGTCGGCCTCGGTGTGCAGCCGCATGTCGTACAGGCCGAACTCGACCTGGCGCAGCGTCTGCAGCCCGCTCTGGAAGTTCTTCGCGGCCAGCATCTTGTCGTACAGCGCGCGTGGCAGCGGCTCGCCGCTGTCCACATGGGCGCTGAGGTGCTTGATGACTTCCCACTCCCAGCAGAAGTTCTCCATGAACTGGCTGGGCAGCTCGACCGCGTCCCACTCGACGCCGCCAATGCCGGACACGCCCAGGTCCTCGACGCGGGTCAGCAAATGGTGCAGGCCGTGGCCGAACTCGTGGAACAGCGTGATGACGTCGTCGTGGTTCAGCAGCGCCGGCTTGTCGCCCACCGGGGCGGCGAAGTTGCAGACCAGGAAGGCCACCGGCGTCTGCAGGCTGCCGGTGTCGGCACGCTTCCAGCGGTCGCGGGCGTTGTCCATCCAGGCGCCGGGGCGCTTGCCGGGGCGGGCGTGCGGGTCCAGGTAGAACTCGCCGACCAGCTCCGAGCCTCTTTCGATGCGGTAGAACCTGACGCTCTCGTGCCACACAGGCGCGTCCGCCGGGCGGATGGCCACTTCGAACAGCGTCTCGATGATGCCGAACAGGCCTTGCAGCACCTTGGGCAGCGGCAGGTAGGCCTTGACCTCCTGGTCGCTGAAGGCATAGCGGGCCTCCTTCAGCTTCTCGCTGGCGTAGGCCACGTCCCAGGCCTGCAGGTCGGCCAGGCCCAGCTCGGCCTTGGCAAAGGCGCGCAGGTCGCTCAGGTCCTGCTCGGCGCTGGGGCGGGCGCGCTGCGCCAGGTCGCGCAGGAAGCTCATGACTTCGGCCGGGCTGCGGGCCATCTTGCTGGCCAGCGAGACCTCGGCGTAGTTGGCGTAGCCCAGCAGTGCGGCCTCTTCGGCGCGCAGCGTCAGCAGTTCGCTCATCACCGCGCTGTTGTCGCGGTCGGCCGGGCCGAACTCGCTGGCGCGGGTTGCGTAGGCGCGGTAGAGGGTCTCGCGCAGCGCGCGGTTGCTGCCGTACTGCATCACCGGGAAATAGCTCGGGAAGTGCAGCGTGATCTTGTGGCCGTCCTTGCCTTCGGCCTCGGCGGCGCTGCGTGCAGCGGCCACCGCGTCTTCCGGCACGCCGGCCAGCTCTTCTGCGCTGGCGTAGTAGGCGAAGGCGTCGGTCGCGTCGAGCACGTGGTTGGAGAAGGCCTGCGACAACTCGGCCATGCGGTCCTGGATGGCGGCAAAGCGCGTCTTGGCATCGCCCTGCAGGTCAGCGCCGCCGAGCTTGAAGTCGCGCAGCCAGTGGTTCAGCGCCTGGCGCCGTGCCGGGTTCAGCTGCGCAGCGGCGGGGCTGCTGGCCACGGCCTTGTATTTGGCGTAGAGCCGCTCGTCGCTGCCCTGGCGGGTGAAGAACTCGGTGACCTTGGGCAGGTTTTCGGCATGTGCGGCGCGCAGCTCGGGCGAGTCAGCCACCTGGTTCAGGTGGCCGACGGCCCCCCAGGCCCGGCCCAGCCGCTCGGTCGCCACGCCCAGCGTGGCGGACAGCGCGTCGTAGTCGGCCGGCACGTCTGCGCTGACGGCGCGTTCCAGTGCGGTGCTGGCATCGGCCAGCAACTGGTCCATTGCCGGGGTGACGTGTTCGGGCCGGATGGCCTGGAAGTCGGTCAGGGTGTCGAACTGCAGCAGCGGATTGGTCATCTTGTGGTTCCCTGGGAATGAATTGGCCGTGCGAACAGGTGGCTTCAGGCGTCGGCCTGCGTGGCTGCGCGCTCGGCGGCTTCCACGGTGTTGACCAGCAGCATCGTGATGGTCATCGGGCCAACGCCGCCGGGCACCGGGGTCAGGTGCGAGGCTACCTCGCTGACCGAGGCGAAGTCCACGTCGCCGCAAAGCTTGCCCTCATCATTGCGGTTGATGCCCACGTCAATGACGATGGCGCCGGGTTTGACCATGTCACCGGTCAGGGTGTTGCGCCGGCCGACCGCGGCCACCACCACATCGGCCTGGCGCGTGTGATCGGCCAGGTCAGGGGTGCCGCTGTGGCAGACGGTGACGGTCGCATTGGCCTGCAGCAGCAGCAGCGCCATTGGCTTGCCGACGGTGTTGCTGCGGCCGATCACGACCGCATGCTTGCCCTTCAGCGACACCCCGGTGGACTCGATCAGCTTCATGCAGCCGTAGGGCGTGCAGGGCCGGAAACCCGGCAGGCCGGCCATCAGCTCACCGGCCGACAGCACCGAATAGCCGTCCACGTCCTTGTGGGTGGCAATCGCCTCGATGACCTTGCCCGAATCGATGTGCTTGGGCAGCGGCATCTGCACCAGGATGCCGTGGATCGCCGGGTCGGCATTCAGCGCGGCAATGCGGGCCAGCAGGGCGGCCTCGCTGAGCGTGGCTTCGTACTTGTCGAAGACGGACAGCAGCCCGCTGTCCTCGCAGGCCTTGACCTTGTTGCGCACATAGACGGCCGAGGCCGGGTCTTCGCCGACCAGGATCACTGCCAGGCCGGGCTGGTGGCCGCGGGCGGTGAGGGCGGCGGCGCGGGTGGTGACTTCGGCGCGAAGTTGCTTGGACAGGGCGTTGCCGTCGATCACTTTGGCGGTCATGCGGGCTGCTTTCGAGGAGAGGAGGCGGAAAGGATTGGGGGAAGCGATGCGCTTCAGAAGGCACAACGGGGCCCGAAGGCCCCGTTATCTGCAGGCGCCAGGCGCCAAACTCAAGTTCACCCCTTGTGGGATGCACCGAGGGCGATCTTCAGCAGATCGGCCACGGTGTTGGCGTTGAGCTTTTCCATGATGTTGGCGCGGTGCGCCTCCACCGTCTTGATGCTGATGCCCAGGTCGTCGGCAATCTGCTTGTTCAGGCGGCCGGCGACGATGCGTTCCAGCACCTGGGCTTCGCGGGTGGTCAGGCGCGACAGCAAGGCATCGCGGCTGGCCTGTTCCTGGTGTTGCGAGAAGGCCGAGCGGGCCTGGTCCAGCATGCGCTCGACCAGCGAAACCAGCTCTTCTTCCTTGAAGGGCTTCTCGATGAAGTCCATCGCGCCCTTCTTCATCGTGGTCACGGCCATCGGCACGTCGCCATGGCCGGTGATGAACACGACGGGCAGCGGGCTCTTGCGCTCCAGCAGCCGGTCCTGCAGTTCCAGGCCGCTCATGCCATCCATGCGGATGTCGGCGATCAGGCAGGCGACTTCGCGCGGGTCGAAGCGGGACAGGAAGGATTCGGCGGAATCGAAGCACTTGACCCGATAGTCCTTGCCCTCCAGAAGCCACTGCAACGAGTCGCGCACGGCCTCATCGTCGTCGACCACGTAGACGGTACCTTTTTTGGGGATCAGGCTCATGAAGCTGTGGCGTTCGGGTTGGCTGCGGCTGCCACATCAGGTACCTCTGGCACCGGCTGGGCATCCACGCGCTGGGTCAGGTCAACAGGCAGGGTGAAGGCGAACCGGCACCCTGTCACGGTTGTGCCATTGTAGAGGTTCTGCGCCCGCATCCGGCCGCGGTGGGACTCGATGATGGACCGACACAGGGATAGCCCTATGCCCATGCCTTCGGCCTTGGTCGAGAAAAAGGCTTCGTAGAGGCGCGACAGCACCTCTTCCTTCATGCCCGGTCCCATGTCGCTGACGCTGAACTCGATCACGCCGCCTTCTTCGGCCGTGTGGCGCGGCACCACGCGCAGCTCGATGTTGCGGCGTGCGCTGGGCAGTCCGGCGCTGTCGATCGCTTCGGCGGCGTTCTTCAGCAGGTTCATCAGCACCTGCTCGATCAGGATCGGGTCGCACATCAGCGTGGGCAGGCGCTGCGCGACATAGGTGTGGATCGCCACCTTGCGCCGGCGCAGCTCGATGCCCGCCAGCTCGACCGCATCGTCGACGATCTCGCTGGCCTGCGAGGGCTGGCGCTGCGGCTCGCTCTTCTTCACGAAGGCGCGGATGCGGTGGATGATCTGCCCGGCGCGCTCGGCCTGGCGGCCGGTCTTCTGCAGCGCGGCGATCAGGTCTTCGGTGTTGATCGACTCGTTGCGCACCCGGCTGACCATGCCGTTGCAGTAGTTGTTGATCGCCGTCAGCGGCTGGTTCAGCTCGTGCGCGACCGACGAGGCCATCTCGCCCATGGTGATCAGCCGGCTGGTGACCTGGGCTTTCTCGGCCTGCTGCTGGGCCTGTTCCTCGACCCGGCGGCGGCTGGTGATGTCGGTGGCGATCAGCATCTGCGCCAGCCGGCCGTCGGTCCACTGCAGGTAGCGGGTGCGCACGTCGAACCACATCGCCAGCGGCTCGACGTAGATCTCGTGCGGGTGCGCGCCAGCTTCGGTCAGCTCCTGCGTCGGCAGGCCGGACAGGCCGTCGACCTCCTCGTCCGCCTCGGCCTGGTAGCTTTGCGCCGGTGTACTGTGGGCGAGTTGCCCATGGCCACGGGCGTCGGCACCAAACCACAGCCGGTACGAGCGGTTGGCGAACAGCAGCTCGCCCTGCTGGACCGACAGCACCGACACCGCCGCGTCCAGCCCTTCCAGCACCGTGGTGAAGCGCTCGTGCGAGGCCGACAGCTGGTCGCGGATGCGCTTGGCCTCGGTGATGTTGGTCATCGAGGTCATCCAGCCGGTCTGCAGGCCGCGCGGGTCGATCAGCGGCGAGACGTACATGCGGGCGTCGAAGATCGAGCCATCCTTGCGCATGACCTTGACCTCGATGCCGCCGGCCGGGCTGCGGCCCTGCAGTTCCTGTTGCAGCAGTCGGGTGTTTTCCTCGACCCGGTCGGGCGGCCAATACGGGAAGGGCGGCTTGCCGTCCAGCAGGTCGGCCTCGGCGTAGCCTGTCATCGCGCAGAAGGCCGGGTTCACGTAGGTCACGCGGCCTTCCATGTCCATGGCCCGCATGCCGGTCAACATGGAGTTTTCCATCGCCCGGCGGAAGTTGGTTTCCTGCGCCAGTGCGTTCTGGATCTGCGCCCGCCGCCGCATGTGCTTCCAGGTGCCCAGCAGCATCCAGACCGTCAGCACCGACAGGGCCACCACCATCCAGAACAGCGTGTTGCCGATCAGGCCGATGGAGGTGCGGTAGCCCTGGCCGCGCAGCATCAGGCCATTGGCCATCGGCGCCAGCGGCACCTCATGCTGCAACGACGGGGGCACGACGGGCTGGCCCGGCATGGCCGTGACGGTGCTGGCCAGCGGCTGCAGCTCCGGCCCGACCACGCTGATGATGTGCCGGCGCGAAACTTCGCTGGGCACGTAGTAGCGCACCAGCGACTCGATCGAGTATTCGACGATCAGCGTGCCGGCGAAGTTGCCGCGGTCGATCAGCGGCACCTGCACCTGGAAGACCGCCATGCCGTCGGCGTCGGTGAACGGGCGGGAGTACACCGGCTGGCGCGTGTCCCGTGCCGCGATAAAAGCGGCTTCCGACGCCAGTGCCAGGCCTTCGCCTGGAAATGACGGGTTGTGCTTGGCGGGCTTCTCGGATGTGACGGACTCGTAGGACAGCACCGCCTGGGAGGCGCGCACCTGGCGCTGCGCAGTGACCCAGGTCAGGTGGCGGACCTCGGGGCGCTCGCGCTGGAAGGCGGCGGCATGCGGCAGGAACTCCTCGGGCGCGATGTCGCGCGTTGCCAGCTCGCGCGCCATGCGCACCAGCTGTTCCTGGTTCTCGATCAGGTGCAGGCGGATCTGCTGCTGGGAGATTTCGGTGTCGCGCCGCAGCGCTTCGCCGGCCCGTTCAATCTCCTCGTTGCGCAGGTACCAGAAGGTGGCGGTGATGGTTGCGAGAAACATCAGCACCGAAATCAACGGGGCGATGGTTGCAAAGCGGTCCTGGCGCGAGGGAGATTGCTGCCGCCACCAGCGCCGGAACAGGCGGTGCAGCAGGCTGTTGGGGTGGCTGGCGGAAGGGATGTCTCGGGCAACGGGCATGGCGGGGCGATTATCGATGCCGCTTGCGGCTTGGGGCAGCGCCTGGGCGCGGGTTTTCGCGTGGGCCGGTGCTGCAGGTTTGCCCAACCATTGGGGCAGCCGGTTCCAGGCCAGACGGAGGATGGTGAATTCATAATGTGAAAAGCACAATCGCAATTTGAAAATTCACGGACCCTGTGCCAAACTGCGCGCCGACCTTTTAGAACCCCGTTTGAGGAGACACCATGTCAGCCGTGCCTGAATCATTCTTGGGCGCGTCGGCCGTTGATGCCGATGCGCAAGAAACCCGTGAGTGGCTGGACGCCTTGTCCGCCGTCATCGATTCAGAGGGGCGTGATCGCGGCCATTTCCTGCTGGAGCAACTGCTCGAGCACGCCCGCCAACACGGCGTGGACCGCCCGTTCTCGGCCACCACCGGCTACGTCAACACGATCGAGCCGGAAGACGAAGCCCACTGCCTGGGCAACCTGGAAATCGAGGAGCGCCTGCGCGCCTACATGCGCTGGAACGCGATGGCCATGGTCGTCAAGGCCAACCGCCTGCACCCGGCCGATGGCGGCGACCTCGGCGGCCACATCTCGTCCTTCGCCTCGGTTGCCACGATGTTCGGTGCCGGCTTCAACCACTTCTGGCACGGCGACGATGGCGTGCACGGCGGCGACCTGCTCTACATCCAGGGCCACTCCTCGCCCGGCATCTATGCCCGCGCCTTCATGGAAGGCCGCATCAGCGAAGAGCAGCTGCTGAACTTCCGCCAGGAAGTCGATGGCAAGGGCTTGTCCAGCTACCCGCATCCGAAGCTGATGCCCGAGTTCTGGCAGTTCCCCACCGTCTCGATGGGCCTGGGCCCGCTGATGGCGATCTACCAGGCACGCTTCCTGAAGTACCTGCATGCGCGCGGCATTGCCGACACATCCAAGCGCAAGGTCTGGGTGTTCTGCGGCGACGGCGAGATGGACGAGCCGGAAAGCCTGGGCGCCATCGGCCTGGCCGCGCGCGAGAAGCTCGACAACCTGATCTTCATCGTCAACTGCAACCTGCAGCGCCTGGACGGCCCGGTGCGTGGCAACGGCAAGATCGTGCAGGAGCTGGAAGGCGAATTCCGCGGCGCCGGATGGAACGTCATCAAGTTGCTGTGGGGCAGCTACTGGGACCCGCTGCTGGCGCGCGACAAGGACGGCCTGCTGAAGAAGGTCATGATGGAGACGCTGGACGGCGACTACCAGGCCATGAAGGCCAATGACGGCGCCTTCGTGCGCAAGAACTTCTTTGGCCGCCATCCGAAGCTGCTGGAAATGGTCGCCAAGATGAGCGACGACGACATCTGGCGCCTGCAGCGCGGCGGCCACGACCCGCAGAAGGTCTATGCGGCTTATCACAAGGCCGTGAACACCCAGGGCCAGCCGACGGTCATGCTGGTCAAGACCGTCAAGGGCTTCGGCATGGGCAAGGCCGGCGAGGGCAAGAACACCGCCCACCAGGCCAAGAAGCTGACCGACGAGGACATCAAGGCCTTCCGCGACCGCTTCAACATTCCCATTCCGGACAGCGAGCTGGCGTCGCTGCCGTTCTACAAGCCGGCCGAAGACACGCCGGAAATGCGCTACCTGCACGAGCGCCGCCAGGCCCTGGGCGGCTACCTGCCCAAGCGCCGCGTGAAGGCCGAAGAGTCGCTGCCGGTGCCGGACCTGCCGTTCTTCCAGTCGGTGCTGGACCCGACGGCCGAAGGCCGCGAGATCTCCACCACTCAGGCCTACGTGCGCTTCCTCGGCGCGCTGCTGCGCGACAAGCAGCTCGGCCCGCGTGTCGTGCCCATCCTGGTGGACGAGGCGCGCACCTTCGGCATGGAAGGCCTGTTCCGCCAGATCGGCATCTACAACCCCGAAGGCCAGAAGTACACGCCGCAGGACCGCGACCAGGTCTCCTACTACAAGGAAGACAAGG
>Ga0307514_10005157_pt1 | contig 11791 bp, 14 predicted proteins | sample 16_EM_MG_FD_203088 | JGI IMG/M metagenome (GOLD analysis project Ga0307514, IMG submission 203088) | Populus trichocarpa ectomycorrhiza microbial communities from riparian zone in the Pacific Northwest, United States - 16_EM | ecosystem: Host-associated > Plants > Roots > Unclassified | place...
TCCGCCCATCTGCTTGGTTCGTGACAAATCATTTCATGGTGGGCTAGGTGACCCCGACAACCCTCTATGATTCGTGTGTACAGTATCTGTGAATTGTTCTCGGGCACTGAGAAGCATTGTCTGTCTCATGAACCTCACAGTGGAATGTGATTCACCTCAGTGACTTGTCCCTTTTATCCCATGGAACTTTCCCTTGATATCTCATCGCCATGCGAATGACGGTGCCTTGCCATTAGCACGCTCGAGTGTGATACACTCAGATTGGTTATGGGTCAGCGGCTATGACACAGACTAGTAGGAGGCACTGGCACCTCAGCTCTAAACGTAAACCCCATCCGGGGTGCAATGACGGTTCGGGGGGACACTTCAGTGGGGGGCCACAGTCGTTTTTGTGCAAGTCGAATGTGCAACGCGAAATGACCTGCCCTAATCCGTCGGTTCACGCGTCCGATCGCGTTCGCATCACTCTCATCATCCGCCTGTCCTCCGACGTTGCCATTCCGTTCACCTCTCAGGATGGCACACCTTATCGATGCCCAACTAAAACGGTTCCAACTCGACCCGGAGATATTTGATCTGGCGAAGCAGATCTATAGGCAAATACAGGTCAAGACCGCGCCCGGATCTGGCCACGAGCTCGGAGCGGGTGTGATAGGTGTTCCCGCGATTTCTGCTTACTTGGCTTGCGTCCAGTACGTTCTTGGTGACTGCATGTACCCTCTTGCATGGCGATTAAATCGTATTCTAGCCTTAACTCGAGCGACGTTGATTACAACACTGCTGCGAGTGCTTCATGTGTCCGGCCGCCGATATTCAAGAAGATACTCGGGGTTGTCCAGAACCTTGTGGAAATCGAGCCACTCAAGTCTCATACTGAAGAATACGACGGTGATGCTGTGACATACGTGGAGTTAATGCAGGCGTTTAGGCTCCGACATTACCAGTCGGTATTGCTGGGTTGGTTCGAGAGCACAGAAGCTGCATTACTCAGCAGCGGAGAATTGCGTGGTTCAGATTTGAAGGCAGTGAAGAACGCGACGCTCCTCAGATGTGTGGTGTTTGCTTGGGTTTGTGAGGTCTCCAAGGCACGTCCCTCTGTTGGTGCTAACGGTGACCACATTTGAGTTCTAATTCGTATCGCTCCCCTCAAGTCTCAACACATAGAACCGGAAATGGTCAAAGCCAAGTTCGAACTCCCTAATGAAACCTTTGATGATCTTATGAGGGCCATGGCCGCGGCCTGTTCGCATGTTAAAGCCCAGATACGCCAAGACCGGCAAGCCCTCTTGAAGAACCACACCCCCACGTCCTCCGCAAATCCAACTCCGTCCAAACCACACCGTGACAACTCCTCGGTAACCCGTTCCATTTCAAAGTCGCCAAGCAAATCTGCCTTGAAACGAAAGCTTTCAGCATTAGATGCGGCCGAGCAGAATACACCCTCGAAACGTGTGGCGTTCATGAAGTCCGTGCCCGAGGTTGATGAAGGAGAGTCCTCTGAAGATGAGACCATGGAGACACCGAGCAAGCAGCGAATACGATTATTTGCTGATGAGGTGGCTGCGGCGGTTACGCCTATGGGCAAGCTCCAGCCGGAGGCGGTTCCACCCAGAACGAGGGCCCGGTCCCAGTCTCAAGCCTCCACATCGCGACGGACGTTGGATCAGTTGCCTGATGACGACAAAAATCCCATGCAAGTCGATACGCCGTCGGTGCTTCCCATTGCCACACCTGCCACAACAATACCAGCAACACCACGTCGGAATCGTACCGCGCCTTCCACTCCAAAACGGACGCCAGGTTCACGGACAAGGGGCAAATCGACACCTAGGCGCAACGGCGAAGATGACACGGAGAACGAGCTTGCCCTTCCACCTAGGTATCGTCCTGTATTCTTGGATCATAGGCAATGGTATGTCAGGGATCCTCGCATAGAGAAGGAGATCGCGATGGGAGAGGAGTTACGCAGGACGTTTCGGGAGAAGTTTGGAGAATCTGTCATCGATAAGTACAGACAAACTGCCACGACCTGAATCCACGCTCATACCATAGCCACCCCATATTTTAGTAGGTTTCTTACATTATTGTCCGAGTAGTTTCCCCCTACAACCCAGTATTTTCAACCTGTATTCGCATGGAACGCTGCTGCTGATCAGCCCACGCCCCTTCTCACATCTACTGTTTCGCCCGGCTTAATCGAACCCCTTCCACTACAGGAGAATCAAAAGCTCCCCCCCTCCTCCGAAATCGGGGCTGGATTTCAGCCTATGCGGGAGTCCCTCCTGTGAGTCGGATGGCGCCGTTGGGTAACGTGGAAGCGTCAATGTACTGTCCATGGTTTGAATTGTCTCCGAGACCGATCAACGCTGACGTTCCAGAGATACAATGTAAGTAGAACTGGTTGTGAGGACCAACTTGAAGCTGATACGGGCTAGCATTCAATATTCGAGAGGCGCTACGGGTGTATCACCGGCCCAACAAGCACCGTATATAAAAGAGAGACGGTGAAGTACTTCAAGCTTCAACGATTCAGTTGTTATCCGAGGCAAAATGACGCCCTGATTTGCTATCACTTGCGGGCAGTGTTGTGCTGACCATTATCCGGCCACGCGATGCCACTGACCTTCCAAAATCGCGGCAATTGGCCGCATGTGGCCGTAACTTTCGGGGGTCTTCGTGCAGTGTTTCGTACGTCCTGCAATTGACAGCCACCAAAACCCCTGGGCTCGTCAAGGAATTCCATTGGCCAGCAACCGCTGCACGAAAAGGCCGATTGCCACCGGACGAATGGACGAATGGCTGTATCCGATAGCTTTTCATGGCGGTGGCTGTTGGAACTGCTTTCAGGACTTGCCGCTCAGTTCCCCCCCGGCTCCCTCGTCGTTATGTGCTTCTTCTCGGCTCCACTACAAAATTCTCTTGTTGGGATACCAAGAAATTTTCGGCACCGAAAAGGTAATTCAAGCGGGGTGATCGGACCTCCTTATCCCTCGTAGAGTTCATGCCATTCATATCAAAGATAATTGGATAAAGCACTGTTCAGCCACCTTTACAAGTGTCAATGCCGTACTCCACAGGATACCCGAACAAATTGTTCTTTCACATGCGATGTTAACACGTGCTTAGTTGGCAGCGAGCCCAGTTCGTTCGCCAACCCAGTAGAATAAAGCGGGCCCCCCGGGTCCTGATAAATTTCGGTGGGTTCATTCATCTTTCCAACCATTCCTTCCTCAAACCATGGATCTCAAACAGTGACCACATTGTTCACACCAAGCGTCGCCTCAGCACCGTTTGACGATTTTCTGGGTTTTAGGTTCCGCAAAGCTGGTTACCTGGCCATAGATCGCATATGCGATCACCACAATTCCGTACAGGACAAGCCGGTGAGGCCAAGTGTGAAGCCGGGCTACCTGCGTGAGGCACTGCCTGGTGGGGTTATCATCTCCTTCTGTGTCTGCACGGAGCGTTAACCAATTGCGTTTTAGCTGCTCCACCAATCCAGGGGGAGAACATTGAAGATATTGCGAATGATTTCCAGAATCTCATCATACCTGGCGTCATGCACTGGCAACATCCTTCTTTCTTCGCGTATTTCCCGGCTGCTGGCACTCTCGAGAGTATCATCGGAGATATGTACGCAGCCACCGCAATGAACCCCGGGTTCAATGTATGTTTTCCCTCATTGATTTTTCACGAGGCTGATACTTCCGGAATGTAGTGGATGTGTAGCCCCGCATGTACTGAGCTCGAAAATATTACGATGGATTGGGCAGCTAGGCTCTACGGGTTGAGCCCGGATTTCCTCAATAGCTCTCACGTGGGAGGTGGGGTGATTCAGGTCAGTTAGGCAGTTTAACTCTCTCATGTACCAGAGGGTTGATAAGCTGCGGCAAGAGACGGCGGCACACGACTGCGCGCTTGTGGCAATCGTCGCTGCGAGGTCAAGACACCAACGGCTTTACCCAGAGGTTCCCACCGACAAGTTGGTTGTCTATGTCACTACCCAGACTCATTCCCTTGGGTTGAAGGCCGGGCTCATACTTGATTTGCCCGTGTGCGTCATTCCGGTGCGTGTCGAAGATTACTATAGTCTCCGCGGCAAAGATCTCCGGGAAGCTATAGAAAGGGACAAAGCGGAAGGGAAGCACCCCATTGCGATAAGTGAGTAGGACTCGTTCCATACTCGTAAAGGCTTAACTTCCTGTTTCAGTCGGTACTATTGGAACTACTTCAAGTGGTGCGATTGACAACATCGACGAGATCGGCGAGACCTGTGTGTCCTTGCGGTTTCCTGATGCCTGTTTCTGATCTGATGGTTCCCGTTTGACTGAGTGTGCGACTATCCGGACATATGGCTTCACATAGATGCTGCTTGGCTGGGGGCAGCCTTTTCTTGTCCGGAGTTTAGGGAACTTTGCCGCGTGCCAGCAATAAATAAGTACGCGGACTCCATAGGTATCAATTTTCACAAGGTATGGATCAGCATTTCTTTCATTTGCTTCACTGATCGCTGAAGGCGTTATGTAGTGGGGATTGGTCAGCTTGGACTGCTCAGGCTTCTGGGTCAGAGACAGGAAGAATTTGACGGAAGCGCTGGATATTACTCCTTTCTTCTTGAGAAGTGCTGAGGGGGACAGTGGTTCGTAATCCCTCCTTTCTTCGGGCCTTGAAATACATGATGAGGGCATTCCAGGTGCTGTCATCGATTACCGGAACTGGGGTCTGGCAGTGGGCAGGAGGTTCCATTCATCGAAACTTTGGTTCGTCCTGAGAAGCTTCGGAGTCGAAGGTTACCAAGCCCACATCAGAAAGGTAAATCTCCTCTCCCATATGCCACCGTTTTTTCTTTCGTCTTACGTGGTCCGGCCACAGTCCATAAGTTTGGGTGAAATCTTCGTGGACAGGGTTCGCGGCCACCCGGAGTTACTTGAACTCGTCACTCCACCATCGTTCTCGTTATCTGTCTTCAGAATCGCGCCAAACGCTGTTCCTGAGTTCGCGCACAAGTTGAACGAACTGAACGAACGATATTACCAAAAACTATACGAGCGGAAAGATCTTATGCTCACTCAAACGAAGCTCAACGGAGTTCACTGTATCAGGTAAGAGGGCTCAGCGATTCTAGGGAACGAAGGGACAGTTGGGATGACATCACCAGATTTGTGACGGGGGCGCAGAAGACGGAGCGCCATCACGTAGAAGCCGCCTTCGACGTATGCCTTGAAACCGCGAAGCTGGCCGTACGAGATTTTAGGAACCGTGCATCGGGAAAAGTGAACCAGTCTCACGAGGCCGTTATGAGACGCCACGACAACAAAAATCAACCGGGCAGTACAACACCCATGAAGGCGCGCTTATGAGTAGCCCAGATTTTGACCGGCTCCATTGCTTATGTCCCCCTTACTACGAGCATATAAGGGGCATACAACCCCATTATGATGAACTCACAATGCAATTTCTTGACGTGCTGAGCACGTCTCAAGTTCAACGAGTGAGATACACTCAAGCAAAACTCGATATCAATTTGATCATGTGCTGCCACGGTAGGTTTGTCCCCTCGTCACTGGCTCTTACTAGGTGGGTTGTTACCGGGCTGGATAGTTGTAGGTGGTGTTGCATCGTGTGACGCGGAGGTGATGAGATCACTTGAGGGAGCAGAGGACTGGGAGAAGTGCCTGCTATAGCGGGACCACCGTCCCAATCGACGGACCCCTGGAGAAGCGCTGATCGTCATTGCAGTATCTTCTGAGAGGAAATACAACAGACTAAGCTACCTGAAAAAGGGGGTATAGGAGAATGACCGGCCACGGTGGATGGAATACGGACCATCTGCCTCCGCCGACTTAGCGGTGGTCAGTTATATGGATTTCGTGGGGATTGCGGATTCCAAAGAGTCTCTTGAAACCCACGAGCGTAATCCTGTCTGAAGTGACCGCGATACAGGTTTTTAGTCGTGCATGAGTAAACCTTTCAGACGTTCAAAGCCAATTTTGATCCGCGACACGAAAAAGCGCCCAAGTCACTTCCGGTCTCCGTCACCTATTCCCGCTCCAGGATGCTTCAGAGCCTGGTAAAGTGCCCATGCACGCGTCGCGCGACCGCCAGTCTCGCCTTTGGGTCTCCCCCCATTGCCGCCTCCACGTCGAGGCGGTTCTATGCCAACAAGTTGAATGGGAATATCGTCGACTTCCTCAAAGAATGTGCGTCACTCGTCCCCTATCCTTGACAGCTCACCACCTCCTTTGACCTAACTATTCGACCTGTCTGTTTGCCGGTTCTGATGCACAGGTGAACAGAAGGAGAGAGAATCCGTTGATTGTAACAGGTACAAGATTCGATCGTTTAGAATGGCCGCTTCCGTCATTGAGGAATTGGACTTCAAGGTTCAGCACGCTGATGAGCTCAAGAGCGTACGCCCTACTCCTGTCACATTACCATTCATAGACTTGGTGGTTGAGTTCGGCCCTGTTCTAGGTCAGACGGATCGGACCAGGTATAATGAGCCGAATCAACGCGTTCTTGGGTCACGAAACGGCTTTACCAACAGAAAGGAAGCCCGTAAGGGCACCCGCCAAGAAGCTCATGGCCGTTCCAGGGATAGGGTCGGTCAACCTATCTCCTAAACCTTCTATATGCTGATGTCAAATGCAGGAGGAAGTCTGCTGAAGCTCTTTATGCTGCCGGGTGCGATACGATAGGGAAACTCCACCTCAAGAAATATAAGGAAACTTTGACGCCTACAGCGAAGAGGGGTTTGAAATACATAGAGCATTTGGAATCCCCCGTGCCGAGGGGGAATGCAGAGGCGATTGCGGTTTGTTTTTGTTCTCTTATGCTGTTAGACCATGAGCTCAAGGCGGACCGACGCACGCAGGAACTTTGCAGAGGCCTGCTGCCAGTGGATAAATACGAAATTACCATCGCCGGTGACTAGTGAGTCTACTCCAGATAACCAACTGTTCCTCTGAGCCGATGCCTTAGAACGCGCAGTCGAAGAGAGGCACCCACACTCTCAGGGATCATTGAAATACTCATCATTGACGGATCCACGACCGATCCTATTCCAACTCCCCCACACCCATCCACCTTGAAACCTCCAGACTTGCACAAACCCACACGAACGGGAATACCGTTCATACAGCAGTACACGTCCGTTAAAGAAATGGCTATGAGCGTGTTGATGAACGAGGTCATTAAACCGTTGGAGAACATGGGCGTGGTAAGTGACACAACTACTCCTGGAACGAATTTGTGGCAAGGCTGGCTGAGGGTGCCGAAGGGTGGGTCGTGGGGGACAAGGCAGGAAAGGATTGAAGGGATCCAGAAGCTGAATGGGGATTTCCACCGGGTGAATATCACGTACGTGTCAGCGTTAGAATCCGCTCCCAGCATGTCAACATTGATCTTACGTTTCCTCTCGTCGTATAGGTGTATTCCCAAGCGCTCGCGAGGCTCCGCGCTACTCGCACTCACGGGTGACGAAGATTACTACTTCGACTGTAGGCGAAGAGCGGTCCAAGCCGGTCTCTACCTCAATGAATGGGGGTTGTGGGAATGGGAACCAGATTCCCAGTCCCTTTCCCAGTCGGAGACTCCCTATACGCCTCATGAAAAGACCTCACTCGGCGCGATGTGGGGAAGCGAGACCGAGGCAGATAAGGGACGTTGGGTCCAGCTCGAAACCTTCGAGGAGGAACAAATCTTGGACGCTGTTGGAGGAGAATACGTTCCACCGAGCAAGCGGAACTTTAGGTTTATTGTGGGGAAGACGAGGCCAAAGAGGGCGGCCTTGCATTCATGACCATCCACACGCCGACGATTTACTCATGTTTCTGGATATATAGGCGCATGTGAAAGCTCGTAATTGCATCGTCGCGCTTTAAAATCACTAAATTACATCCTACACCCGAACTTGTCATCACCGTCGCAACCAATATAGCAAACTGAAGCACCACTCAACCACTCGAGGGGTGTAAAATCATGAGGCTGGGACACATGGGTTGGAATGGAATCAAACGTTTTGCTCACGGATGTGCAAACGTGAGTCCAGATTTTTATAAATAAAAGAATGGCGTGTGGGTGAGCAGATTGTATGTATTATGGCAAGCAACGCTTTTGTCGACCAAGGCGACACTTCTCTATCACGGAAATACGCATCTAATGTCCCTTTCAAGTATCCAGCGGTTGGGACGGTTCTACGGGATCTCAATACCAGATGCTCCGAGTCCTATGTACCGGCACGACATTTTCCCCATCTTCCTCAATCCGCTTCGCAGCGTCCCACAGATAGAAATCGATCAACACGCTACACATGGGCACGTCCACTCCACGCCCTCCTCCCATGGTCGCGGCACCAGCCGTTTCCTTGTCCTGGTGTCGGAGAGCGAGGATTTCATCTAGAACTCGTTCGACTGCAACGATGCTCGCGGCCCGGATGCTCACTTCCTCCTTGGACCCGTGTTCAAAGTATTGTCCCGATTCGAGGAGGGCGAGGAGGGAAGGGGGGTACGAAAGGATTTTGAGGTGATGGAGGATTTGTGGGACACGGTAGTCGGCGAACATTGTCAATTGGTGGATTCCTCCACCTGGGAATATGGGGTGGGGTATTTGGTTGGAAGATGGAGAGGGGAAGAATGCGGCCCAGGTTTCCGCTACCAAAATTTGGGCTCTTTTGAGGAAGTACACTGGATTTGGGTGAGTTAGAAGGAAAAGGAACAAAGGGGAACGATCGTATGACCTACCTTCTCGACCTTCGTAGGTCGTTATATCTCTGAATGAAGGGAAGACCTCGATGACTTTCAACACGACGTCCAGTGCGGTCAATGACGGCTTCTCCTGTTGGAGTTCTCGAATCAAATTGGCAAATGAACCGCCGTAGTTCTGGTCCATGAAGCCACAAAGATGAGAACCAGCGTATACAAAAAACAACTCCAGAGTGTGTGGTTTACCTTCACGAGTATCCCCCCGTTTTCGCGCATGACCGCTATCCGTTCTTTCAGCAGGGGGATTGACTCTTTCGATCGAGGAGCTGGACGGAATATACGTTCGATCATCTCGTCGGGACAGGTCGAGTAAAACTCTGGGTCGATGAATGGAATGTCTTCTTCCAACGCTGTTCAAGGCCGAAAACCCACACGGGTTTGGGAGAAGTGGACAAACGGGAACGCATGTGGAAAATGGAAATGATAAATGAGCCTAACGTCGAAAACGATCATTCAAAAAGCCACTCTCAGAAGGAGGAGAGGGACCTCGGTTGATTGCAGCAACCAGGCTGCAGTATCCGGTGAACACCTGCACCTTCTCTCCCTCTTTGTCTCCGGACGTCCAGGATTCCTGCCATTGGACACCGTAACGTTCCGAGCCGCGTTTATCCGACCAGAAGCTGAAGTTCAGGCTAGAGATTAGGAAAATCCAATCCAGCGACGCAGTAGTCCTTGGATCATCCCAAGAAAATTCTTCTGCTTCCGGTGGGAGCATGTGAAGCGGGTGGGTTCGCCACGTGCGAGGGTTGTACCCTTCGGCTAGCATTCTTGTGTGGATCTGAGGGTGATAGTGAGGTTTTATTACGTGATATAAAAAACGGCATGATGGAGCCACGGTGGTTTTCCGTACATATTTGGCGGCTTCCTTGAGGGAACTGTCGTCGAGCTTGACCACATCGGTCACCTTGACCGCGAAGAATATATGCGTCAGTTTTTATCACTTGAAGTTCGGGTGAGAGTAGGAGAGAGACCTGGTATGCCCAGAGAGAGCTCTCGATGACCGGATTCACCGTCGCCTTGGCCATGACTTGGTCGGGAGGGAAAAGGGTTACTATTTGACCGAGTCGATCATCTCTGATGAACGCAAGACTCGGACAAAGCTCTCTCGCCAATGCCTCCTCCCTCGTCCTCCTCCAACTCTTCTCCAGGGCGTTCACCTTCGGACTCAACCAGGCACTTGTGCGTCTAGCAACCCCTCAAACATTCGGCACCGCCGCGATCCAATTCGAGCTCTTGTTGTCAACGATACTGTTCCTCTCTCGAGAAGGGGTCAGGAACGCATTACTCCGGTCTTCAGTCAAGGACAAGAAGAAGGATTCAAACGTAGCGCTGGTAGAGAACATTTGTCTCATCCCCGTATTCCTTGGTGTCCCAGTCTCCGGACTAACCGCTTTGGTTTACGTTCAATTCGCATCCACGGCGACCACATCACAACTCCACTTCCACCTCAGCGTGGCAATTTACGCGGTTGCGGCGATACTCGAACTCCTTTCCGAACCGCTCTACATTCGAGCCCAGAATGAACTCAAGCTAAACGTCAGGGTGCGGGCGGAGGGTGCTGCTGTCGTGTCAAAATCTGTTGTCACGTTCCTCGTCCTCGCGTTTGCTTCCGGCGAATGGGCTTTGGTGGCGTTTGCTGTTGGTCAGGCAGCGTACGGTCTGTCGCTGTTTGTTGTGTTTTGGGGGGTGTACAAGGGTGATATCAACTACACCCCAAAACGTGTTCAGACAAAGTTGCATGGCAAGTGCGTGATTCCTCTGTACGATCTTGGTTCTCTGTGTTATCTGACATCTCTTCAAACTCAAATAGTACCGTAGCATCGTATTTTGACACTGAGCTACTCAACTTGTCAATCGCTATGACTGGACAGTCTGTCGTCAAGCACTTTTTGACTGAGGGTGATAAATTCCTCGTCTCACGATTGAGCCCGTTGAAAGACCAGGGTGGATACGCCATCGCATCTAATTACGGTGCGTTGAGCCTCCCTTCAACCACTCCCCTTTCGTCATCGTTTAGACACCATTCTATCTCTCTTTTTCTTCGTTCGGTGAATGAATCGGGGCTTTGGCTAACGTCCACCTGTTGTTACGGGGATCATCAGGCTCCCTAGTGGCACGAATTATCTTCCAACCAATCGAGGAGACCTCAAGGCTTTATTTCTCCAAGTTGCTATTTACGTCCTCCCTGGGGGCAACGGAACCGAAAGATGAAGGCGGAGACGGTGGTGATGGTGTTCGAAAACTCTCTCTGGACAACGCCTCCAAGATTCTTTCGTCCCTCTTACTCCTCTTTACGCACCTCTTGTTGCTGTTGGTGACGTTTGGACCTCCGTATCTCTCGATCGCAACCTCCCTCCTACTTCCACCACGTTTCCAAAACACATCAGCACCATCCATCCTGCGGGGTTACGTCCTTTACATTCCTATGATGGCGTTTAACGGTATCCTAGAGGCCTTCTTCGCCTCCACATCCACCCCATTGGAATTAAGAAACCAGAGCCGGTGGATGATCGGTTTCTCCATGATTTTCGTCTTTGCCGCATACCTGTCCAATCAACTTGGATTCGGGGATTCTGGGCTGGTTTACGCGAACGTGTTGAACCTGTTTTTGAGGGTTGTGTATTGTTGGACGTTCGCAAAGAGGTACTTTGGGGAGAGGGATGTGGATTTTGGGTTGAATGTCATCATGCCACCGAGAGGTGTAATCGGAGCGTTCAGTTGGTCCTATTTGGTAACGAGGTGGAGTTGGAAGGCATATGAGCACCTCCCATCCAAGATCTTGCCTCAGAGAAACCATATCGCCGTGGGCATCGTGTGTTTGGGAGTCTGTCTCGGTGCTTGGTGAGTGTTGGATCGTTGGCTACCGCACCTTTTTTTTTTCGTTACCTGACTGACTGGTTTACATAATTGTACAGTGTATTTTTGGAGGGTAAATTACGGAAACAGCTGGTCTGGGTGTTACGAAGACGATAGTTCCCAAGGCTGCGAGTTCAGGCTCTGATTGTAGCTTTGGAATTCGCCCCTGCTCC
>Ga0307514_10005158_pt1 | contig 11786 bp, 18 predicted proteins | sample 16_EM_MG_FD_203088 | JGI IMG/M metagenome (GOLD analysis project Ga0307514, IMG submission 203088) | Populus trichocarpa ectomycorrhiza microbial communities from riparian zone in the Pacific Northwest, United States - 16_EM | ecosystem: Host-associated > Plants > Roots > Unclassified | place...
ACCCTTCTTCTTGATCCCACACTGGATATATTTGTACTCTTCACGCGTCGCAAACGGGTAGTAGGGATTGTTCTGTAGGTTCGTCTCAAGGCAACCCTGAGCGTCGCGTTCCCATGGCTCAGCAATATAATCGCTCAGCGGAGCACCAGCGCCGGGGTATGTTTCCGTTCGCGGCAGAGGAGGTGGCGGTGGTTGAGACTCCGAGTCTGCAATGTTTTCAATGTATTCGAGGTAGGGAAACGCGTCCAAGTCTTCGACTGAATCTGGGTTAGCGTTGAATTTACAACGCTGAGCGGGTTCAACACATCGTGGCGTGCCGCGAACAGTCAGATTCTTTGCAACTTGAAGGTGTTCAGGATGGTGTAATTTGAAATGTTTAAGTCGCCAGCTGTCTGAGGTGAACTTCTTTCTGCATGAAAATTCGGGGCAACAGAATGGGGTCTTCTCTGGCATTGTCGACGACACGGGAGGAGTGGAGTATTCACTGTAGAAAGGGACGAAAGTTGGAGCTGGGCCTGAGCAGTCTGGTGTGGGTATAAGCTCACAATACTTGAGAGATTTATTGAGCCTCAACACCATCACGCCAGGAGTTGCAAAAACACTGCATGGGCGATGTCCCATAATACTATGAATAAATAAAAAATAAACCCTGAGCAATCCAAAAACCTCGCGACACGTGTAATAATCAATGCCAGAGATAAATAGATTAGAACAAAGAAAACGAACAAGCCCACAACCCTAACCCAAACGAACAAAACACCTCCACGTGTGCCTTAATCAGTGCCTGAGATGAATAGATTACAGCAAAGGAAACTCACAAGACAAGAACCCGACTCTAACGCAAACGCAACGCGAGGACTGGTTCACTCCTTGCCTACCGAGCAATCTCGGCGCGCCTCAGGGAGAGGGACATGAGGGAGAGGGACATCGGGGAGAGGGACATCCGGGAGAGGGACATCAGGGAGTGGGACATCCGGGAGAGGGACATCCGGGAGAGGGACATCCGGGAGAGAGACATCCGGGAGAGGGACATTGGGGAGACTGTCGCCACCTGCCGATTCGCCGAGTCGCTGCTGCTGCACATCAACATCCGAGGTGTTTCTGGCTGCCTCGGCTTCTCGCAGAGTTGGCGCCGCTGGGCGAGGTTATTGAAGCGTCATAAGCCCCAAAAACTCCAGCCCACTGAGGGTATGAGTCTCCGGAGTTTGTGGTCGTGGGGGAGGCTCAGGGGTTTGTGGCCGTTGGGCATGTGCCGGAGGTTGTGGCCGTGGGGTATGCTCGTGCATCTCCTGGCCTTGCTCCATCTCCTGGCCTTGCTCAGGTAGCACGGAGGGCTCTTCGTATACCATGGTATCAGCATCGTCAGCCGATGTATTTACCATCTCTCCCTGGCCAATCGTCCGAGATTCTTTGCCATCATCCTCATCCTTATCCTCCTCCTCATCTTCCTTCTCTTTATCTTCCTCCTCTTTATCTTCCTCCTCATCATCGTCACCATCCCTTTCCATATCCACATCGCCGTGTAAATCAATGCTGTCCGGTGCGTCCACATCATCCTCCATGCCCATATCTACATCAGGGTCAAGTACTGAGTCATAATCGCCGTCCTACTTCTCAGTAGAGTCGGTATCATCATCTGAGGAAATTGACACAGCGGGCGATGCTTCCGGCTTTAAATATACCCGCTCCAGTTAGCCCTCCGTGCCCGAGTCTGCCTCATACCTTTCCTTCTGCAACTGCAAAGCAACAGCACGAGAGATATCATCTCCCCCTGGGGTTTGTTTAACAATACCTTTCCCTTTACCGTTTCCCTTCCCTTTCCCCTTCCCTTTCCCCTTCCCGTCCTTTGTTCCCTTCCCTTTCCTGGTCCCTTTCTCACCTCCCAGCATGTCCTTCTCACCCTCGCCATTGTCATTGTCATTGCCATCGCCAGGACGGCTCCTTCCACCACTCGGCGCTCTGGGATCTGCCCAGTTCTCATCATCAACATCCTCGTCGATTATCTTATCCCAATTCAGTGGTCTAACGGCCAGGAAGTCGCCTGGCTTGTACTGCCAGCAGCTTGGTGGCTCAATCTTTGCCTTGAGATCATCGCTACCGTACCAAGAGAAACGCTTGCCGGTGCGTTTAACCTTCCCCGAGCTGGTTGTCTGCGGATTGGAGCGATCGACTTGATCCCCGAAGGCATGGGGGTTGTACCACCTCCAATTGTTCATTTGGTCGCGGGTGTTGTCAAACGTTTGCCCCATATATGAGCGGAAGGCAGCCCACCACTCCCGAAAAGGTGAACTCCTGGTCCTGTGGTGCAGCCACATCAGCTGGAATTGTGAAAAGTGGCGAGTCGTGACTGGATCAAGAAAAATTATATCATAAAAGAGATCCCATGCCCTCTTGTCCTTAATGCCGCAAACATTGTATATCCGTATGAGTCCACGGATGTGTTCCGAGATGAATCCCTTTATACGTTCCCAATCAAACGACAAGCATCGATTTATAACCGATGTCGGCATCTTTGACCTAGCCTTCCCCTTTCCTTTGCTGCTGCCCTTTGGTGCCATCGCTGTGAGTTGACAATGAATCTACATCCGAAACATTAGCATTATGATACAGTTGCATGTAGCGGAAGGAAACCCCGAGGGAAAATACAAAGTTGTGTAGGTTATTGGGTGTGTTTTAGAACGAGAGGCGTTGTTTTGTGTAAGTCACGTGAGGTCGAGATCAGGATGCTGTCGGTGTGTATCATACGGGAGGAAAAGAGAATGCAGGTATAGGAGGGAAGAAGGGATATATATACTCGAGTTCCGGCGATTTCTTAGTTCAAGTTTCAACTTGTGAGTTTTGTTGGTTAAGGAACACAAAATGGCGCAGCCTTCATCCTGTCGCACCACCAGGCACCTCATGAACGACAAGCCTCAAGACGAGATTTAGTACTCGCGGTGAGGACAGTTTGCAACGCCAGGCATTGCGTTTGCATCATACATCATTTTTCCCGCTCAGACCTCGTGCATCTCGGAGGAAACTGAATAGTTCTCAGTTTGTCCCAACTGTGCAACCATCCAACACGGCTACCAACGCCTAGCAGTGGAAAAAGCACACGCAACTGATGTCATAGGATAGAGAATACGGCATTGTTCGCTTTGTGATGCTTTTACCTCTGCCAAAGTGGGATTTCCACCGGGAAGGTGAAGACATAAACAATCAATGGTTTGAAGTATTGTGCCAAGAACGAGTGCAATACGATGATAATCGCGCCAAGATGGCATAAACACCCTTCAAGCGGTGCAAATAGACCTCCAGATGTTGCTGTAACAGTGAATATCAATGCTCAGTTTAATCTGAGTTTAATCTGATGGCAGTTGACCCCATAATTGAATGCTTTTGAAGGGATCTCGTCCCCGAGTATTGTCAGGGTTTAGAGTCTAGCGCGGTCTACACTGCGCCTCCCTTTTTTGTCGAATCCGTCCATGGTTGCTCAAATAGGAGTCTACCTCGCCTGCCGTTGCATATGCATGCAGAGGATATTATTCCTACCTTCTTAACGTCGAACATCTATATCGGAATATGCCATCCCAAAGTACTCACCCTGCCACGACTCCGGTCGTACAAAATGTTCGAAGTCTTGCTAATCGTCAGAATCAACAAAAGCGTGGGCCTTCAGGGAATTCTCAACTTCCGCCTTCTAAGAGACACATTTCCGTACCGGCTGGCGAGAGGGATTCCTCTCAAGGAGGGAGTTCCGTACGCTCTACAATCCAAGGTCAGAACTCCACCCCCTCATCTTCACTGAACAATTCTCGTGTTGCAGATATCACACAACGCGTGACTTCCACACCGTCCGCTACACAGCGACTGCCAATAATTACTCCAACCCCCACGCCGGGTACAAGCAGTCGTAACATGCAGGCTCCCAGCGGAACCATACAAACAGACTCAACGCGTCGCGTTGTATCCAGCCCAGCATCCGGCATTGCTAGCACTCCTACTCCTCTCAGTGGTCTTGAAAACCTGCCTACCCCCATCCCGGATCCAGAAGCCCGCGCGATCATTACGAATCCACTGCGAATGCGAGCTACCGAAAAGAATCAGAGACAGAGGCAGTGGCAATTGCAACCGCAGGCGGTGTCTACACCTCGATCAATGGTTTCCGGCAGTCGCAGCATCCATCGATTTGGTCACTCCGACATGACGCGACTTGTATTTGGAACGGGCAGGCTCCTGGAGCTCTACATATGGAACAGACGGCCGTTTATGAGTGCAAGCGACTTGGAGACGGTCAGTTATGCAACGCGACGCGTTGCGAAAGCATTAGCTGAAGCCCCATACTGGCAGATAATAAAGACGTACTGGAAGACCGCTATGCAGCAAAACAACATTTGGTCTATAGCATTCGAGGCACGTACAAAGGAGATCTTGAAAGAGGTATGCTTAATGAACGGCCCACAGTGGATATTACACGCTCAAACCGGTACTAGGTTCGCGCACAAGTCGATATGGTTAAATCCCATTTTATTCAATCAGTAAGGGACAACATTGCAGAGCTTTATGATCTCCACCGCTTTGAATCCGCCGCAGAGCGTTTGGAATTCATTGATTCCCTTCTGGCAGACAATAAGTATCTTTTTCCGGTAGCAGAGCGTGTGGAAGGTGGTGTACGCGGTCCAAATCCAACGCGGAGAGAGTCCAAAGTTGATAATGAATTGCTAGCGTCCACTTTACTTCCTGGTGGAAGCAATCCCGCGGTTTATCTACATCAAATTTTATCATCAGGCGAATAACCGCGGTAAGTATGCTGATGGATTCTATAATTCCACGATTAACGACAAGGACGGTCATATACCCTCGCCACTGATCATGTTTACATGCACCGCGTTGCGCCATGATCTCCTGGAGTGGCAAAAGAACAAAGGTGTTCATCCGAAAGCATCCAAGTCAAAGCTGAAAGCGGACAGACCTGATCGCTCGAACTACTTCAACCACAAGAATGACGGTGGTAAGATTGCATCCTGCTGCGCTGTAACGGGTTGCAAGTTGTTTACCTCGCCTGGCGTTGCAGACACGTATACGTTCTTGATGAATACCTGGAACACACTACCGGAGAGCTACCAACAGAGGATGTATAAAAACACTCTTGGTACAGTCAAGCGTCAGATCCAACAGGCGGAGAACCCAACGCCTGCCGTGGTGATCAGTGTGGAAGCAGCGCATGTTGAGAATGCTATTCTTCTTGATTATTTGGCCTCCGAAGTGGCCCTTGAGGAGCCTGAGATCGGATGTACTGACCCAAACATCCCGATAGACAACAATTGCATGGATGACAAACTTCATTTCGGGATGCCAGGGGGCAGCGGGGATTACGAAGATGAAGGTGATGAAAGCGACGATCGCGATGGCATCCCCACCGTCAGCCGGTGACGACGGCCCGCGACGGAACTCTAGAGGTTTGATCTGGAAACTAGTGATATGGACGGGTATGAGGGCGAGGATGGCGATGATGTGGATGCAGATGCGGATGAGGAGGAAGAATCATCGCAAGTCGATGATGGATCACCGCAGAATGTGGAGGACTGACCTGGGACCCAGTGATGTCGACGGGTATGAGGGGGAGGATGGCGACCATGCGGATGCGGATGCGGAGGAAGAAGCATCGCAAGCCAATGATGGATCAACGCAGAATGTGGAGGACTGAGGGCATAGTACTAGAGAGTGTGAAGATTAGACTGTATATTTCAGACCTGTAAAATACGATAATGGCGAAGCAAATGCAACGGCAAGCGAGGTATCCGAAGCGAAGACTGTATTGCAATATGTAACAAAATCTCAAAGCTGAACATAGATGGGGCGAGTGTGGCATCCGATATATAGCAATAGTGGAGAGGTAAAATGTGGCTATCGGCCGAAGAGAGGCATAAACATCGCCATGCGCTGTGTGAACGGCTACAGCATAACTGCAGCCCCTGCGAAGAGTGTAACACACGTGTCGTTCTAATGGTGCGTATACCAGGCGCATAGTAATGGAGGTGAGTATGCAACGCGACCCATCGCCTGGGCGACGGGAAGCGTGTAATTCTCCGTCAGAGGGTACAAGGTTCCGTCAGAGCCCTCAGAGACGTCCGGAACACCCGGGTGTTTCAGACGGAAACTAGGGTTGTTGCTGATGGTTTTACCTACTTTCATTTTTGAATCACTCGGCATTTTCTTTGGGTATCCTTAATGTAGCTATGCAAACAATACAATGTTGAATGTAATGCTGGGTACTATAGTATAATTTAAAAGTTGATAATGAACAATAATCTATGCATCATACGTGGAGGGTATTTTTATTGCTCGTGAACATTCAGATATCGCCTGCAGTCCTTCAAGTAAATCTACCTAAGAACCCGATATATCGCAGAGTTATTTTGGGATTCTCGCATTGGTTGGGCGACAGCCCGAGGTGCTCCCAAACTTCTAACAACCACTCCCATGGTGCTCCTTTACCAGTCATCAGAGATCCCAGTTACTCCGATGGCCGGCCAGTATGCCCTCCTAGTGTCTGGTTCTCTTCTGAAATTGACACTTCTAAGTTTACACTCCGCCTCCTCTCAGACACTCCTGGAGGCTCCCAGTAACCAAAATACATTTTACTGATGCAATGATCTCTTTCAGTTGCTCGGATGTAAGCTGGGCAGATGGGCTCATATTCCGGCGCTCCTGAAACTCATCACGATGTTAGTTATTTCACAGTCAAGCAACCATTGGAATGAATATATATAGATGCAGTACAATCAATTCTATTCTTTCAATTAGAACTTACATTAATACAAGTATCATTCTCTTGCCCACCATCCTCCTCTCCCTCCTCTCTTTCACCCTCGTCAGAATCTTCCAAAGTCTATGTATAATGATTAGCAGTTGCTCACATCTAGCCTTGACATATCTAGGGGGGATCACCTTCGCCGGTGTAATTACATGCTCGGCAATCTTCTTTCCTGTAGCTCGCTTCATTTCGACTAAAAATATTTTTAGATCTTGTCCAAGTTTGAACTTCAAAGCATTTGAAAGGCAAAAGTTGTATGAAATCTGGCCATTTATGGGGTCCGTTATCATTTGCCCGTTTGTATATAATCCCATATACTCTTCGTCCAATTCTTCCTTCTTCAAGGTGCATCTGAACCTCGATGTTAGAGTGAATGGCTCTTTCGGGCGTCCATTTTTGTTAATGAAATCAATCAGCTCCTCCCACTACCTCACATCGGTATATGCAGCTTGGAGTTGGTTTGGGGATAGAACAATATCCTTGCCATTTGACACCCAGCAAATCACAGCCATGAATGTTGTATTTGGCAACTCTGGGAGGTTACTTGTCACCTTTTTGCTCGCGCACTCTCCCAAATCCGTCACTGGTTACTTGTTGCCTGGCCTTCCATTTTTCCTCGCCTTCCAAATTTCGCTTGCACATTTCATCAGAAACATCTCCACCCACTGCCGAAGAAACACTTCGGCATTATCGAAATTATCCAAACGCAACCAGGTTTCGAATGTCTCCAAAAAATCTGCAACTGCTGTCACCCAGTGCAGGGGTCCATCCCTATGCTGTTTCAAGCGGTTCTGCACCCAGACTATGGACCAATGCTTTTTCTCGAGCAACCCAGCCTCCCATCCTTTCTTTCTCTTGTTGAATGTGCTATAGTTGGTGTGTCCCATCCTTTTGGCAAATTGCTTCAAGGTGAATTAGGTTTGCTTCAGACTGACAGCAGGTTTACCCTCTGCACCGCCCAAGACCGACGAATCGTTGCTCTCATCATCTGCATCCTATTTGTTGTAGGAAATCCCCAGCAATGGGGGCAAGTCTGCAATTCATGCGACATCTGTTTTCCGCAGTTCCGCAGGTGGAAGGAATCGTTTTGTTGGGAGGCTAATGAGAGGTCTCCCAGGTGCTCCGGAAGGAGGTCCAGGTGGAGAAGTAGAGCTGGAAGATGTTGGCCGATTGACTGGATTGTTTCCCGCCAGTCCTGGAGGCACTGTCAGTGCACCTTGTGACGACAGCTCTTGTCCTTGAAACTGCTGCTGGGGAAACAATTGAGACTCGCCATAACCGCCATGGTGGAGGTAATATAGTTGCCACGATGGCCCATAACCTGGATACCGTTGGCTTACGCTGGTTGTTGGTTGCGAACTGTTGTGTGTGAAGTTGAATGGAGACTGGTGATAAAACTGCGGAGCACCTGGAAATGGCTGCTGTGAAGAAGGGTAACCATACCCATGCGGCGGTTGATATTGATTGGCGTGTTTCACAGATCGACTCTCTTTGCCGGTGGCAGGTCATGTACCATTATCCGGTGATTCTGAATTGTCATCACGACACTGTTGTGAGCCAAACTGGCCACCTGGTGGAGCCATATATGCTGTCTTTGGTGGAGATCCCTTGGTAGACATGGTCGGTGAACAAAGACGGTGGTAGACTACTATAAATGCACAATGTGATGCAGAATAAATCGCAGTATGGTTGAGTATGTTACAGGTAGCAGTGACCTTCGGCAGAAGGAAGGGCATCTTATATTCCATTCTGTTGTCCCAAACTGTGGTGTTTCATTACACCTTTGATCCATGAAACCAACCCAGGTCTTGAGAAAAAGAAACCTTAATCACACACATTCCGCCTTTCTTTGTTATATGCTTCAATTCATATACTAGGATATGGAATAGGTGCTCACCTTCATACGCTTCCATGACTTTACAAGTCATGAAAGAGATATGAGTAGTGTTAGCAACGGTTCTTGGTTACCCGGCTGTGGTCCAGTCCGGGTTGTTATCCGGGAAACAGGGGTACCCACCGGGTTTGGGGACGGGTTGGAACCAGACCACGGTGCCATTTTACAGTTCCTACAACTTTGGCTCCAATTAAGTATTTGCGTTCTGATTGTATCGCAACATAATCTATACATGAAATGTCCACATTGATGCCCTATTTCATCTCCCATTCTCAGCTTTGCAATCGGATGAATATTCATTCAGTCACTTTGAAATCAAGCTGAAAATAACACCAAAATGACCGGGTTTCAATTGCGACTCCATGACGATTGGTCTGATTTCCTATCGGGGAATGGGAGATGAAGGAGGGCTTGAAACTGCGTATTTCACATATAGATTATGTCGCGATACAATGAGAACTCCAATACTTAATTGTAGCAAGAAATGTTGACTTTTGAACATGGGGTTTTGGGTGGAAACCCGTTGCAACTGTCCGGTTCCGGGTCGGAACCGGACACGGAACCAAACCGGGAATTTGGACTCTTTGGTAACACTCGATATGAGATGATATTTCCAGAAACTGAACAAGAACTAAATCCAGTATGAAGGTTCACACGACTAGGGATATCGCACAAATGTTGTGCGCGTTTGACCTTACAACCTCGTTCAATAGAAGGCCTGTGAGTCAAGCAGCAACAGTGATACTTCCTATTGAGCTCCTAGTCTAAACATATTGTTCTCCTCAGGATCCACGCTCTGGTCAAGGATCGTTACTAAAGCAACCATCCTACCAGCCTATCAGTTGTTGATGATCAATGTGCGGGCATACAGCTAGCTCGGAAACTCACCTATTGATTGTATTAAGATGATCTACCTTCATTTTCAGCTGCTCGGAGGCGTGAGCGCATGTATAACTCACAATGCCGCAATGACGTAGTATAAGGCCCATGGTGGTGAATGCATTGATGACAAAAGAAACCTTCTCTTCTCTGCTAACGATGTTCAGCAGACGATGTACACCATTATTGTACGGGATATGATCTATATATCCTGGTTTATGAAGAAAGCTGATGGTAAGGTGATTATATTTTAGGCCTCCCCCGCCTTTCGCGGGGTGCGATGCGGCTTTGAATGTCATACGCTAACCCAATATCCCTGAAGCACTAAATTACCCCCTGAAAAAGCATCATCGAGATGAATCCTAATATGTATTCACTGACGATTTCTTGAATATGATCAACACTCGGCGGAACCATGTCAAGTGCTTCATCTGCAAGAAGAAATTGTTCACCGAGAACCAACTCCAGGCTAACTATCAACTGTATTACCCAAGATCAATGAATGAACATCAGCAAAAAATATTTCCGTCCGGGCGGAATGGCTCCATCGGAGTGGACGCGCTCCGTCAGAGCCGTCAGAGACACCCCAGTGGCCGATTACTCCGCGCCCGGCGTCAATTCAACGCGTCGCGTTCCATATCGCCCTCTGATCGCTGTTTCACCGTTTCTTCTCGTTCTGTCGGTCTCCTATTTTAAACGATCACTCTGGCGTTGTGGCCAACTGTGACTATACGTCGGATTGGGTTCATTGGGTACGCGCTTGCATCGGGATTGCAATGCTATGGGTGACGCTGCGAAAATCTCTCCTCGCGTTCCTTCTACCTGTGCGCAAAATGCAATTCTCTCTTTACTAATTATACGGGATTGCAAGGTGATGGGTGACGCTGCGAAAATCTCTCCTCGCATTCCTTCTACCTGCGCGCAAAATGCAATTCTCTCTTTACTAATTATACACATCATTCCAAGTCGCCAGATCTATGTGGCTATTGAAAATCCATCGTTCGTTCCGTCCGTCTCCTGTCTTACTACTAGTAGCTATCTCTGGAATGACGTGTGCGCAGCCGACAATATTTCCCACGCTGAAAACTTGCAAAGCAACGGCTGCCAGTGCTTTTCTCACTTGTACAAATTTCGAGACCGGATCCAAGTTACCCGAGTTTTCCGGTATTGTGGTGAGCGCCAGGGCTAACCAGTACTCAACGAAAGCTCCATCATCGTTTAGGAGTTTGATTTTGAATAGTCGTTGCAGTTGCCACGGGAGACGACCATTCAGCGCGCCATAACACCTCCCTGGGCGTTGATTTACCCATACCCAGTCGTTCCGTCGATCCCCTCCGCGCCAGCTCTGGCTTCCAGTGCATCGACACATCTGAGATATGCCTTCACCATCTAAACCCTCAACTTGGACGTTATTACCATGGTAAACACAGAGCTCCATTGCGTGCAGTTGATCATCCGATATATACGTCTTGTTACGACTCTTATGTTTGATAAACTCCCGCGTGCCGCTGTATATTGCCACGCGGTGCGTTGCGTCTTGTGTATTGTCAAGTAATGCTCTGAAGTTTTTGATCATAGCATCAGGATGCTTTCCATCACGGCGGTTTTGGGGCCCCATGAATTCGGGCTTCGCATATGACTGGGAGCCCAGGGGGGCAGCCAGATCAGCACCGGAAGGGAGGACTTTGCAGGCGGCAGCACTGTTCTCCCAACGCTGAGCGAGGGCTTGGAGATTGAGCTCTCTGATTTCGAAGCAGAGAATGCGATGCTGAAAGGTGATTACTTGCGGCAGGTAGTTGAGATTGTGATTGGAGGCGTTCCAAACGTCCTTGAGGTTCATTTTATGTGCTTGTTCATATCTCTCGGCAGAATACTATTGCAAGGCTCCGTAACGACAACTCTGTTCGACCCAATGAGACATCAAGTGGATCTTCGGAAAGTTGAAGTCGGCATCCAACTCCTTGGAAACATCTGTCTCGTGGCTGATATAATCCCGCCAGGCGTTCATTTCGCGCCACTTCTTGGACGGCATCCAAGTTTCAGCATTTGTTTCCTCGTCTACCCTTCGCCTCTTCACGAGTTCTGTTCTCAGGGCATTGACTTTGGCCTTCGCCTTTTTGCCGGCTCGCCCGAGTAAGAAAACATCTTTGAAGGTGTGAAAACGATGCAAGGCGTCCTCCATGTAGCTCAAAGTTGCATCATCGTGAGATTTATATC
>Ga0307514_10005159_pt1 | contig 11782 bp, 15 predicted proteins | sample 16_EM_MG_FD_203088 | JGI IMG/M metagenome (GOLD analysis project Ga0307514, IMG submission 203088) | Populus trichocarpa ectomycorrhiza microbial communities from riparian zone in the Pacific Northwest, United States - 16_EM | ecosystem: Host-associated > Plants > Roots > Unclassified | place...
ATGATCCTTACCGAGAATCTTACCACATACTCATACACGTGCGATCACTCTGACCGTCTGCAACCGTATCCCTACAAGTATAATCTATTCTCTTACTTAGCCGGACGCGGGCATACGTGCCCTTACAATAGGTGATCACTGGTGGCAGGTAGTTGAAATTGTGATTGGGAGCAAGCCAACCGTCATTGAGGTTCATGGTATGTGCATGATCATGTCTCTCGGCAGAATATTATTGCAATGCTCCGTATTGAACAATTTGTTTGACGGAATGAGAGATCAAGTGGAGCTTCGGAAAGCTCAAGTGGGCATCTAACTCTTTGGAAGTATCAATCTTGTCGCTGATATACTCCTGCCCGCCGTTCATGTCGCTTCACGTCCTGGACGGTGTCCAACTTTCAGCATTGGTTTCCTTGTCCACCTTTCACTACTTTACTGTTTCTGTTCTCAGGGCATTCGCTTTGGCCCGAGTGATGTAGCCACCGTGGCCAAGTAAGAAAACATCTTTGAATGTGTGAAAACAATTCAAGGCGTCCTCCATACAGCTCAATGTTGCATCATTGTGAGATTCATATTGAGTATACACATAGAATGCTAACAATACCTGTGTGGACTCAAATATGAGATTGAACATGGGACTTGAATGGGGGCTTCTGCCACATGGAGACTGGGTTAAGACTCCGAGCAGGTACCGGCTCATTTCCTTTATCTCCTTCCCATTCCATTGAGAACTTTCTTGAGATGACATATTTTGTGGTGGGACGAGGAGGTAAGCAGGCACAGATTACCTGATTGCATTGTACTTGTCGAGCCGTTTGTGCATCATCAAAAAGTGGACAATCCACCTCTGCAGGTAGTTAATCATGCTGATCTGCATTGTATGGAAGTGGTCAGGATTAGGGAGGTCACTCATGAGACAGAGAATATGTCGAAACACATTGAATTCTTGTTGAGCATGGCGTGACGAAAGTTCTGCATTGGCTGCCTTGGTGTTGGAATCCCTGATCATTCTATAGTGATTGTCATCCCGCTGGGGGTGTGGTTTGTCAGACTGGATATAATCTCGAAGTGTGTTCTTTGGACACTCGCACTAAAAACAAACATTCTTCTCAAAAGGCTCTAGGTACCATTACACTGGGAAATCTGGTAGCCATGCTGCTACAACCGGTTTGCCTTCCCTGAAGTTGCCATCTGCACAGAGAATGTTGTAATACCTGCTCTTGGCGCTGTGATTCGTTCAAAGGTGAGTGTCGGGAGTGCCCGCTGGCTAGTGTTACCAACGGTTCCAAATCGCCGGGTCGGGTCCGGATCCGGTTCCGACCCGGAACCGAACCGTTGCAACGGGTTTTACCACACGAAAACCCGGACCGTTACCATTGGGCCGGTTTTACCCCCAAACACCCGGCATTACAAGTCCACAATTTTCACTCCAATTAAGTATTTGAGTTCTGATCGTATCGTGACATGATCAGTACGTAGATTGCGCAGTTTTAGCCCCTCTTTCACCTCCCGCTCTCAGATTTGCGGTCGGACCAATATTCGTTGTGTCGCAATCGAAAACCCGGGAATTTCGCCCGAAATGTGACGTTATTTCACAGCGATTCAATGAATATTGGTCTAATCGCAAATCTGACAGCGGGAGGTGAAAGAGCGCCTAAAACTGCACAATATGCATACTGATCATATGTTGATACTATCAGAAGTCAAATACTAAATTGGAGCCAAAGTTGCCGGAACCGTAATATGGAACAGCGGTCCGGGTACATCCCAGTCAAAAAACCCCGGGTTTATGTCCGGTCCGGGTAACAAACCCGCCAAGACAGAACGGGACGGGTTACTTGGCGGTTCCAGACCCGGACAGGGGCCTTCGGGTCGGTTCCAACCCGGACCGAAGCCGGGTAACCCGGAACCGTTGCTAACACTACCGCTGGTGTACTGCATTCAGCACCTCTCAGTGTGTTTGCCCTTCTCATCCAGCCGCTTCTGAGGACTATTGCGGCTCAATATTGCAATTGGCAGGAGCGCGACCATTATGATTCTGTGGGTTGAGGGAATCTGTCAGATCTTCGAACATAGGTTGTTAATTGCCATAAATACAAGCTATTCTTTCTGTTCGGCAACAAAATTCTAGAGAAGTGTTCTGTTGAACAGGAAGATCAAGTGAACCAGTATATGCCGCACTCTGAATGTTGACTAAATGTCAATTCGCATGTTATTATCCTGGTGTACCTCACCTCACCGGTTTCTCCCACCAGCTGCCCACAATGGGCATATCAGTATTGTGGCGTTTCGTTGGCGCGCTGGTGTGAAAGCAATGCTGACGGGCGCAAATGAAATGCTCGGGGTAGGCTCGCTGCAGCATCAACAATCTGATGTTACCAATAATGTCTCGACTCCAGCGTTCGATAGGGCCTTGTTGATTGTGATTCCATCCCATATCCTTAAGAGTGTGTAGTTCCCACTCCGCAAGAGCCGGATTATGTTCCATGCTAGCCATGAGCTTTTGGACGCCATCCCTGTTTCGAAGCTTGGGACACACAGTGCAAAGTATTCTTCTGTTATTACGTTGTGATAGTACGTCTTCATGCCGTTCTTCTAGGATCCACACTGGATAAATTTGTACTCTTTACATCTCGCAAACGGGTAGTAGGTATTATGATGTAGATTCCTCTCAAGGCAACCCTGAGCGTTGCATTTCCCGGGCACAGCATCCGAATCAATCAGCGGAGCGCCGGAGCTGGGGTGCATTTCTGTCGGTGGCACATGAGGGGGAGGTAGCTGAAACAATGAGTCCGCAAGATTTTCAGCGTGCTGGAGGTGTAGAAACGTTTACAAGTCTTCAACTCATTCTGAGTTGTGGTTGAATTCACAATGCTGAGCAGGTGCAATGCATCAGGGCGTGCTGCGACTTGTCAGATACATCTGGCAAGCAACGTGCTGGTGTTCAGCATGGTGTAGTTAAGTATGATTAATTTGCCAGTTATCTGAGCTGAACAGATTTCGGCATGAAACTATGGGGGAACAGACATGGGTCTTTTGTTACCTTGTCGACAACACGCCAGGAGCTGAGTAGACAGTATATCCAAAGAGACCAAAGTTGGTGCTGGGCATGAGTAGCCTGGTGTGAAAGCTCAAGCTACTTTTAGCTAACATATTGAGCCTCAACACCATCACAAGGAGGTTCCTTATATGCCAGGACTTGGAAAAAGGCTGTTTGCGTGATGTCCCATAATACTATGAATAAAATAAAACTAACACACAATCCATAAATATAATATACCCTGAGCAATCCAACAAGCTCGCGATGCATGTCATAGTCAATTCCTGAGGGAGATAAATTAAGACACCGGAACCGGACAAGACAACATCCTGACTGTAACCAGATTACAACACCCATCACCTACTCTGCACAGGGAGGACTGATTCAACCCTGACCTACCGAGCTATCCGGGCACCGTTGTGGGAAAGCCACAGTAGGGAGCGGGAGATATGAGCGACTGTCGCCACATGCCGATTCACCATGCAGCTGCTAATCAACATCCAAATCCGGGTAGTCTCTGGTTGCCTGAGCTCTTCGCACCTTTGGCATCATTTGGCGAGGTTTTTGCCGGGTCACAAGCCCCAAATGCTCCAGCCAACTGAAGGGATGCGTCTCAGGAGGTGATGATTGTGGGGGAGGTTCCGTCGTTTGTGACCGTGGAGCAGGTGCCTGCGCTTGCGGCCGTGCGGTATCCTTCTACATCTCCTGTCCTCCCTCAGCTCCCACAGTCAGCTTATGGTCTACCATGGTATCTACATGGTCCGCCAATATATTTACCATCTCTCCCTGGCCCATTGTCCGAGGTTTGTTGCCATCATTCTCATCCTTATCCTCCTCCTTATCCTTATCCTCCTCCTTATCTTTATCCTCCTCCTCATCCTTAACCTCCTCCTCATCCTCATCCTCCTCCTCATCCTCATCCTCCTCACCTGTATCTTCAGCCTCATCATCTTCCTCCTCTTCATTGTCACTGTCCCTTTCCATATCCACATCACCATCTAACTTAACATCGTTTGGAGGGTCCTTATCATCCTACATGCGCATATCCACATCAAGATCATATTCGTAGTCAGATTCTCAATCTCACTCAGTACAGATGGTAGCATTATCTGAGGAAATTGAAACTGTGGGTGATGCTTCCGGTTGACAAAATGACCACTCTAGTCAGCCCTCCATGTCCAAGTCTGCCTTATTTATTTATTTCTGCAACTGCAATGCAATGGCAGGTAAGATATCATCGCCCCCTGGGGTTGGTTTATCAATACCTTGCTCTTTACAGTTTCCCATCCCCTGCCTATCCTCCATTGCCTTCCCCTTCCCCTTCACATTTCCCTTCCCTATCCCCATTCCATGCTGTGTTCCATTTTCTTTCCCAGTCGCTCTCTCCCCGGACTACGTGTCCTCAATACCTCTGCCGCCGTCATTGCCGTTGCAATCGCTAGGACGACTCCATCCACCGCACATGGCTCCAGGATTCACCGCGATCTGATCATCATCATCATTGTTGATAATCACATCCTGATTTCGTGGTCTAACAGGCAGGAAGTTGCTCAACTTGATGTGCCGGCAGCGTGCTGCCTTAATCTGTGCCCTGAGATCATCGCTACCGTACCAAGATATTCCGTCACCAGCGCACTTTAACTTCCACCGGTTGGTTGTCTATGGATAGGAGCTATCGACCGGATCCCCGATGGGAGGTTGGTCGTCCCACCTCCATTTCATCATTTGGTCGCGAGATGTGTCATACATTTCAACAATATTGCGGCAGAAGGCTACCCACACCTCCTGACATGGCAAACTCTTGCTACTGCGGTGCCGCCACATTAGTTGGAATTGTGACCAGGGCTGAGAGGTGACCGGATCGTATGGATGTGTTCAAACATGAATCCCTGTATACATTGACAATCTAATGACTGACGTCGATTTATGACCGAAGGAGGCATTTCTGTACTAGCAGTCACCTTTCCCTTCCCTTTGTGGCTGCCCATTGGTGCCATTGCTGGGAGTTGATAATCGATCTACATCCAAGGCAGTAGCATTATGAGCCAGTTTCATGCAGTGGAAGCAAGCCCAAATGGAATATACAAAGTTGTATAGGTTATCAGGTGTGTTTTGGGACAAAATGTGTTGCTTTGTGCAAGTCACGGGATGTCACAAGAGTGAAGCATGCTGGCGGTGTGTCAATTACTAGCGGAATAGACAATGAAGGTGTCAGTGGGAAGAAAGGATATATATATTCGAATACCTGCCCTTGGATTCATAACCAGGGATTTGTTGGTGAATGAACACAAAACTTCCCAGCCTGCATCTTCTGCAGCCCCCAGTCACGTAATGACTGAGGACCCTCGAGATGAGATACAGTACTCGCTGTGGAGACAGTTTGAGACACTGGGTGTTCATTTGGCTGTTGAGAGAGCTGTTGCCGCTCAGACCTCGTACATCTCTGAGGACACCGAGCAGTTCTCAAGTTGGCCCAACTGTGCAACCGTATCAGATGGCTACTAATGCCTAGCAGTGGAAAAATGATATGCATCAGATGTCATAGGGTAGAGAATACATCATTGTTCGTTTTGCTATGCCTTTACCACTGCCAACGGGGGATGTCCACTGGTAAACTGAGGATATACCCAATCGAGGGTTGGTAGTATTGTGCCAACAACAATGAGTGCAATACTATGATAACTGCTCCAAGAAGGCATAAACACCCTTTAAGCGGTGCAAATAGGCCTTCAGACTTTGGTGTAACAGTGAATATCAATGCTGAGTGCAATCTGATGGCAGCTATTCCAAGAATGGAATGCTTTTCAAGGGATCTCGTCACTGAGCATTGTGATGTTTGAGAATCTAGCACGGTCGACACTGTACCTCGCTTTGTTGTTGAACTCCTCCCTGGGTGCTCACTCAGGACTTAACCTCGCCTTCCGTGGCCTTTGGATGCACAGGCAATTATTCCTACATTCTCCAAAAGGAACATCAATATTGGACTATACTGTCTCACAGCCCTCGCCATGATACAACTCTGGTGGTACATGATGTAAGAAGTCATGCTAAATGTCACAATCAGCAAATGAGTGGGCCAACTGGCAATGTTCAATTGCCACCTGGGGTGAGATGCGTTTCCATACCAGCTGGCGAGAGGAATTCCTCTTCAGGAGGGAGTTCTGTAATATCTATAAACCAAGGTCAGAACTCCACCCCTTGATCTTCACTATTCAATTCTGAAGTCTTGGTGATCACACAATGCTTGAATTCCACCCCATCCGCTATACAGAGACGGTCAATCAATACTCGAACCACCATGGCCGGGACATGCACATGTAGCACAGCAGCACCCCGAGGAACTTCAACGAGCTCCATTGTACTGTGCTGCGAATCTGGCTTTGCTATCACTCCCACACCTCTCAGCTGTCGTGAAAACCTGTCTACCCACATCCCTAATCCAGAAGCCCAAAAGATCATTCCAAACGCACTCCAAATGCGAGCTACCGTAAAGACTCAGAGACAGAGGATGTGATGACTGCCACTGCCGGCGGTGTCTACACCTAGATCAATGGTCTCCAGTAGTTGCAGCGTCAATTGATTTGGTCACTCAGACATGACGCATCTGGTGTTTGCAATGGGCAGACTCCTTGATCTCCACACATGGAAGAAACAGCTGTTTAGGAGTGTATGCGACTTGGAGATAGTAAGTTATGCAATGCGATGTGTTTTGAAACAATTTGCTGAAGCCCCACACTGGCAGGTAATAGAGACTTACAAGAATACCACTATGCAGCAGAACAATATTTGGTCCACAGCATTTGAGGCGCACACAAAGGAGATCTGAAAAGAGGTCTGCAGAAGCAATGCCCCACATTGGATATTACACGCTCAAACCAGTGCCAGGTTCAAGCCCAATTTGATCAGCTTAACCCACAATGTATTCAATCCACAATGGACCACATTGCAGAGCTTCACGAGCTCCACTTCATTGAATCCGCCGCAGAGTGTTTGGAATTCGTTGATTCTCTTCTGGTCGACAATAAATATGTTTTTCCTGCCGCAGAGCATGTCGAAGATGGTGTACGCTGGCAAAATTCAACTAATAGATAGTCAAAGGTTGCTAAAGAATAGCCAGTATCCAATGTACATCCCGGCAGAAGCGATTCCGCAGTGCTTGTACATCACATTTTATCATTACGCAAATAATCCCAGTAAGTATGCTGATCGATTTTATCATTCCATGATTAACCACAAGTACAGTCATATACCCTCGCCACTGTTCATGTTTACCTGCATCACGTTGGGCCATGCTCTCCTCGAGTGGTACAAGAACCAAGGTGTACATACTATAGCTTCCAAGTCAAAGCTGAACGTAGACAAACATGATTGCTCAAACTAGGTCAACTATTAGACTGACGGTGGTAAGAACGCATCCTGCTCCATTGCTCCGGGTCGCAAGTTGTTAACCTCACCTGGCCTTGCAGACACATATACATTCTGCATGAATACCTGAAACACACTACCGGAGAGCTACCTACAGAGGGTGTATAGACACAATGGTTCAAAAGTCGAGCTTCAGATCCAACAGGCCGAGAAACCAACACTTGCCATCGTCCTCAGCGTGAATGCAGAGCGTGTCGACAATGCCATTCTGCTCGACTATTTGACCTCCTAAGTGCCGCTTGAGAAGCCTGGGATGGGAAGCCCTCACACAACAATCCGGATAGACCTCAATTGCATGGATCATGAACGGCATTTCAGGATGCCAGTGGGCAGGGTGGATTGCAAGGATGAAGGTGACGAATGTGAGGAGCGCGATGCCATCCCCACCACCAGCTGGCGACAACATCCAGTAACAGACATGGTGAGGTTTGACCTGGGAACTAGAGATGTCTGTGGGTAAGCGGGTGAGGATGGCGACAATGCGGATGCAGATGTAGATGAGGAGGAAGATGCATCTCAAGCCAATGATGGATGAATGCAAAGTGTCGAGGACTGTGGGCATACTATGTTTGACCTGAGAACCAGTGATGTCGACGGGTAGGAGCGTGAGGATGGTGACCATGCAGCTATGGATGATTAGGAAGAAGAATTGTATGCCGATGATGAATCAATACAAAATGTTGAGGACTGAGGGTAAAATACGAAGGAGTGTGAACACTGGACTGTATATTTCACACATGTAAAATATGATAACCACAAAGCAAATGAAACTGCAAGCGATGTATCCGGATTGCAGACTATTGCAATAACTCACAAAATCTCAATACAAAATGAAACTGAGAGTGCGGCATGTGGGTATCGGCCAAAGACAGGAATAAACATCGCCAGGCGTGGTGTCAAGGGCAACGGCATAACTGCAGCCCCTGGAAAGAATGTAACATACCAATTCGTCTAATGGTGGATATACGTCGCCACATTCCAGGTGCAAAGTCAATCAGGTAAGTATTCAACATGAGCCACCGCCTGGGCAAGGGGAAGTGTGTCAGTCTCCGTCATAATGTACGAAGTACCATCAGAGCCGTCATAGCTGTCCGGAACACCCGTGTTTTTCTGACAGATACTAGGGTTGTTTCTGATGTTCGAAATGTTATACTCAATTTTCATGTTGATAAACTAATCATACTTTAAGTATGCCCAGGATGACGGATTCAACACGTAACTGAATATAGTGTTTCATCGCACAGTAACTAAGTCACATTATGTCAAGATAATGCATGCATGTTTGTCTTCATCGGACAAAATGTTATTGTAATTAGAATTGCCAAAGCTAATTTCTGCCATACAAACAGTATTTGCAGTCAATGAGAGCATACCTGAGGATCCCATAAAATATCCTTACTTGTGTTCATTGCTGATTGGACATTTTGATTTCTGTTTTTTTCTTTTTACATTATTATATTCTAATGCAGAATTTGCTAACATTTCTGCACAATTGTGTTCCTCGTAACTGCAATTGCGCCTTAATTCTGTTTGGCTGACTTGATTAATGCACTCTGTCTGGCCATCAATCTGGGGGTCAAACGGCATGCTTTTGGACTATTCGATGCCGGGTTAATAATACAAATTGGTCACATATATACCTGTACATGTCACGTCTCTGTCAAAAAGAACGTTGTCAGGGAAACAGTAATCAATTTCCCAATGTTCCTCAGCAACTGTAGGTAAATCCTTTTTCGATAGTGGAGTAAAGTCAGCAATTTTGGTGTCAAATATTTTCTTCATTCATTCTGAGGACTCAGGTGAATCTGTATTCAAATTGGTACAGATATGGATCCAGGGTGTTGTATGGCAATTCCGAAGAATGTCATCATCCATGCTTTCCGTGTCAAAGTGCCTTGGGCCATTGACAGTTATTGCCTTCATTGGATCATTCTCGAACATTAGTCTTTTGGCCAGAACCAGTTCCAACTATTACACTCTATTGTTCGATAAGTGCCAGCATGCCCTACCACATTTTACATTGTGTTCTGATCTTATACCTAATTCCTGCCTGGCTGTTAGTGGAAATTGTACAGAATAACATACCTGCTATCGGTATCCATCGTTTGATTACTGCTTTTCACAACCGAATGTATTCATTGTCCATTTTGGCATCTTGCATAACTGCTGCATTCTGATCAGAGTCCAGCATTACAATCAACAATGCGGCTATATCAATATATTCCAGGGTATCATCGTAATCGCTCCCATCTGATCCGAGCACAGCAGCGCAATCTCCAATGCTGCTATATCAATGTATTCCTAGTTATCATTTTATTTTTACATTGCCCTGATTTCCACCCATTCATCTAGTCCTAGCATTGGTCTTTCCATTATTGCTGGTGTACCTCCATCTCTAGAGGTGTATGCTGGACACCTGAAAAAGGTTTAAGGGATCCCTCATGGTAAATGAAATTATTCTGAACAATAGTCTAGTAAATACTATTCAAAAATATGAATTATGAACTTAATAATTAACATCAATAATAAAAATGATCGAAAATGAAACTTACCAAGGTAATATCAAAGAGGTAATATTGGGGATATAAATTACCCATGTAGCATGGGAAGGGAGTATCGACAAAGTAATATTGATGATATTGATTTCCGAAGTAATATACGATGGTAACATCACCGGGGTAATTTTGAACATATCAAATCCCGAAGCAACATGGGAAGGTAATATCCCAGAAGTAATATGAAAGATATTAATTAGCAGAGTAATTTGCAAAGGTAATATCGATGAAGTAATATTAAAGATATAAATTACTGAAGTACTATGCAAAGGGAATTTCAATGAAGTAATATTGAACACCTAAATTACCACAGTATTGTGCAATGGTAACATCAATATACTAATATCGAAGGTACATATTACTGAAGGAATAACCAAAAGTAATATCAATGCAGTAATATCGAAGATATACAGTGCTGAAGTAATATGCAAAGGTAATATGTACCTCGTTTGATGGTGGTACCATTATTTCAACATTGTATCGCATCATGGATTCGGTGGTGATGGCATTAGATGATCTTATCACACCATGGATTTGTTAGTGCCGGCATTACAATACACTGTCAGACCGTGAGAGTGGGGGTGATGGAATGGGATGATGTTAGTGCAACAGATCTTTAACTTCAAGTGATGATCATTTATAACTTCATAGAGGTGTCATCCGAGCGGTCTAAAGCTTTAATCTCAGTAACAGCCTTAAATCATTATTCTACATCAACAAAATCCCTCAGCTGATTGTCGGACTAATTCTGAAACCAATCTTTCAACACAATTTGTTTTTGAGACATGATTCTGTCTATACAATGACCAGTAGTAATCTCCTGCTGAGTCCTTGTATTCCTTAGAGTATACATTTTCGGCTCCTTGTTCGTTCCATACTTCTTTATGATCCCTATGCTCTCATTCGGATATTGGTAGATAATAGTCTTTTGGTCCATCCCAGCTGGTATCATTCCCTTCCATGATTCCTTGGTTACAACTGTCAGTACAACCTTAATCGTTGCCATGGCGATTCAACCTCCAATCGCGAAGTGTGCATTGCGCACTGTTACCGTAGGGCATCTGAATAGAGTCCTCGAAATGAACAATCCATCATTCGCGTATGATAATATGATTATCATTCAAACTCCGATAATATTGTATAAGCAAAGGCCACTCCATCAGGTTCCATAATTGTACCATTATCAGAGACAGACAGATATTGATCAACATATTACAAATTGCATCCATTGGTGGATAATGAAGATCTAACACTGCGTGCATTGTGCCAAAAATTCATTATCCTTGCAATAACACCGTTCGGTTTTATCTTCATCCTTGCCGTCGCACTTTCACTAGCCTGCCCACAAATGATATTATTTTGAGTGTTTTCTCTCTACCCAAACCTCAATTGTAAGCAATTTCCCGTTGAATGCTGAATGATGATAATACTCAATCCAAGGTTTCGGTATATCCGATTCAGTATGTAATATCCGATTGTTCCAATTGGTTCCCCTAGACTAAGCAAATATTTAACATATCGAATCAAATATAGTGTTTGGTTGAAATTGGAATTTATCTGGTGTATATGTTCTGACCGATTGGCGAACCCTCCAGTTCGCGAACTGTAGCGGCCGGTTCGCGATATTTTGACCCGTTTGCGAACTAGACAAGAGGTTCGCGAACTGGCCAATTTGAGTGAACCCATACCCAACCCAGAATATTGTCACGGTGGTATATGGTGGTCCAATTTGTGCCTGCTTCAAAAATCATTGAAAACCCACATT
>Ga0307514_10005161_pt1 | contig 11780 bp, 11 predicted proteins | sample 16_EM_MG_FD_203088 | JGI IMG/M metagenome (GOLD analysis project Ga0307514, IMG submission 203088) | Populus trichocarpa ectomycorrhiza microbial communities from riparian zone in the Pacific Northwest, United States - 16_EM | ecosystem: Host-associated > Plants > Roots > Unclassified | place...
TTTAATATTTTTTAAAGACAAATATTTAAAAAAAAAAAAAAACCACCCAAAACAGAAATACCTTGCACTTCCAAACATATTCTTAGGCAAATGTCAAGAAGAAATTCTCACTGCATACAGACTTGGCACTAACATGAAACTCAGGACATGCAATTAAATTATTTTAGTAACTTATACATGACATAAAACACTAGGCAAACTATAATTCAATATTCAAGTAGCAAAAATTACTGTAATCCAGCACAAAATTTGCTAGTGTTTCACGCTGCATGGTTTCAGCTTCAACACACATTTCCTCAGCCCAAGAGAAGAAACTGTTCGCCGGTATCGAAATCACTAGACAATAATTTATAATTCCGTTCCTGATGAAGTACATTTTTATTACAGAAAGCCATTTCAAATCGCTTTCTCAAAGGACATTATGATAATCATGCAACTCACGGAGGAGGTTTTGAGCAATCACCGGAACAACAGAATCATATTTCTGGAAGCAATCCTCTGGCCGACGATTCATTCAGACATTAAAGTGAAAATAAATGCCTGTCCCATGAAAAGGATTTTTCCCATTTATTAAAACTCTTATTTTCTTCTCACGTTATACAATCGAGAAGGTTATCAGGGGCAGGAAGGCCTTGACCAGTGTAGGAGTAATCACTGCTTCATCAAACTCCTAATAGCATATGGAAGAATGCCTCCGTGGTTGAAATATTCCAATTCCACCTGCAATTGCAATTAAGGGCATCAGCTAAGAAAAATGAGCAGGCCTTCAACCATGCAAAAGATGTGGCCATGCACTTCCATCTATCTAACTTTTAAAGACGATCACAATAATGCACACGAAAAAAAAATTAAAAAAGACAGCAGGATGCTACCCAATACTATTCGTGTAGAGATATATACATGCCATCCAAGGAGGAGTTGGAAAAATTATACCCAGCAGCTATAAAAGTGGAAAATATTTGAACTATCCACAATAATTAGGAACATCTTAGAAACATATTAATACTCCAATTTTTTAAAAAAAATGAAGTCCAAAACGAAAAAATAGTAATAATCTTGACTTTTTTTGTTTTTGTTGAAAAAATTCTTCTCCGTTCTCAACAAATGACCACATTTTTCAATTTAGTGTTTGCCAATACCATGCAGGACTGAACATACTATTGATAATTTGTTCCTGCTGTTCATATAAGTTGAATTAAGTTAATATATTTCCCAAATTACTCCCTCGATTTCCAAGAAAAACTTGAGCAATCCCCATGTTCCAACATTAATCAAACATGAACTTGAAATAATAAAGAGCTTAAGAAAGAGAATCACCGCAGTGTCAAAGCGAGCTGTGCAGGTGAAGGATTTCCCATTGTCAGTTGTGACAGTCACATCTTGGCCAGGTCTTATCTCACTGATATTGCTTGGAAGGTCAATAGTATAGCGCTCATGACCAGTCAATCCTAGTGTGTCCGCATCCTGACCAGCCTTGAAACAAAGGGGAATAATTCCCATTCCCACCAAATTACTGCGATGAATTCTCTCAAAACTCTTGGCAATCACTGCTTTCACTCCCTACAACAAATGAAGCCCATAAGATCGTTTACACGGGTGGGTGCATCCACACCATTGAAATTCAAAACAGAGTCAGATGGGTAAAAACCTACTCAAGCTGAAATGATGAAAGGAAAAACTCACCAATAACATTGGACCTTTGGCAGCCCAATCCCTGGAGCTTCCACTTCCATACTCAGCTCCAGCCAAAACAATGGTGTCAAGTCCAGCGTTCTTGTACCTCTGGAATAGTAGATTGATCACTCAAAGTTAATTAATAGAAATGATAAAATCTAAGTTCACAAACATGGGTTATTTGCAAACATGGATATATCGGCACAAAACCACAGGAAACCTCTTCAGATTGCAGAAACATATCATGTCTGTGACACTTAAAATATGTCCAAGTCCATCAGTGTATGCAACAACTGAGCCCATACAACTGAACTATAAGAAAATTCGTAAGGGAACTTCTATACTAAAGGCATATACAGTCCATCTAGAATTCCTTAATTATTATTTCAGTTAGCATAAAATAAACTATAAATGAATGATATTGTCGATGGAGGAGTGAAATTTAGGGGAAATAAGTCAAGATGGAAAATTGTGCAGCATCTAATACCAAGAGACTTACCATTGCAGCATCATACACAGAGAGTTTCTCGCCTGTAGGAATATGGACAGTCTTGGGTCCCACTTCCCCATTCAAAAATTTGTTAACAAGGCGAATATTGGCAAAAGTTCCCCTAGCCATCACTTCATCATTTCCACGACGACTTCCATAAGAGTTGAAGTCTTTGCGATCCACCCCATGCTCAAGGAGATACTTTGCAGTAGGACTGTCTTTGTGGATGCTTCCTGCTGGAGAAATGTGATCTGTCGTGATACTATCACCAAAGTTAAGCAAACAGTATGCATCCTTCACCCCATGAGCTCCAGGAGGATTCATGGTCATGTTCTTGAAGTATGGAGGCTCATGAATATAGGTTGAGCTAGGGTCCCATGAATAGGAAGTTGAAGCTGGTACAGATAGCTGATTCCACATGGGATTGCCCTTTGTGATAGACTCATATGTACTTTTGAACATAGCAGGCAACACACTGGATTGAACGACCTGAAAAATATGCATCACGAGTAAATTTCAGTCCATTCTAGCAGTAAAACATCATATTACAGAACAAGAGGTACAAGCAAAGTTGACAGTATCTACCTCTGCAATTTCCTCTGCTGTTGGCCAGATATCCCTGAAATAGACACTCTTACCATCCTTTCCTGTTCCAATTGGCTCCTTATCAAAGTCAATGTTAACCTGGAAAACATTTTCATGTCACCTTATTGATGAAGAGCAGCAACAATAAGAATGAGATTTTCAATGGAAGCTCAGCAAAGAAACTGGATCCCCAAAAAGCAAACATTACATAGAATGTTCAACATAAAATAGTTGAATTATGTTGAATTAGGAGCTGCGAAGAAAAAACCCTTCACCGTACATCTAAGTTTCAAAACAAAAATGTAATCAACAAACCTTATCTAATAGCATAACAGAGAAAAACATTAGGAACTTGGGGCAGCTAAAGCAAAGTTTGACATGGCGTGTAAAGAACAGGATGGAATATATAAGGGTAGAGCGGTAACGGTGTAAAGAGTATAAGGCACGAAGAGTTAAGAGTGTTGTTAGAAGCTTTAAGAAGTTACAAGGGGGCCCTGGTGAGGACAAAAATAAATCTTGAACAAAATTTAATTAGAATATTCTTAAAGACATATGCCAGTGGGGCACAACACTAAATGTAAGTAAATGTGATGCATGGTATAAGTTTGACAAAGAGAGAAAAAACCGACACTGCTACTCAAAAAAATTTAGCCAGCTCCTCTTTAGGTCAACACTTAGATCCCTTCAACACTAATTAACTCGCATTCCTCTCCCTAAACCATATAAAGCAAGGTCATAACAAGCACAGTCTAAATGGTAAACATACCGTCCCAGCAAGGGCATAGGCAACCACTAAAGGAGGTGAAGCAAGATAGTTGGCTCTTGTCAAGGCGTGGACACGGCCCTCAAAATTTCGGTTACCAGAAAGCACAGCTGCTGCAAGAATGTCTGCAGAGAGAAAGTGAGGGAGTAGTCAGAAAAGAGAAGTTCAAATGCAGACGCGGTCAAAGAACTAATGGTATGGATATAATCTCAAAATTACCATTTTCTGTAATAACAGCGCCAACAGATTCATCCAAATCCCCAGAATTTCCAATGCATGTTGTGCACCCATATCCAACAATATTGAAGCCCTGCTCATTCAAATATTTTTGCAGCCCACTACAAAATGCAAAAAAGAAAAAACAAACATAATTAACTGATGTTTTTCTCTCAAGTACGGAAAATTAAAAGGAAGTTGCATTCTAAAACCATTCAAATTATTCAGTTACCTTTGGAGTAAATATTTTGTAACAACTCCGGAGCCTGGGGCTAGACTTGTTTTTATCCATGGCTTTACCTGTGGACAATTATGAAATGATAATTAAAGAATAATTCAATTCTACAGTAGCTTTTACATTCTTAGAAATAAAAGAAGGCCCAAACAAATGCTTGTGCCATATTGATAAGATCAGGGAAAGAAAATTGGCATAACAGCAGGAGGAGGCACCTTCAAGAATACAAGTACAAGAAGTCTATGCATGCCTAACCTTTAAACCAAGTTCACAAGCCTTCTTAGCAACAAGACCAGCACCTAGCATGACACTGGGATTTGATGTATTGGTACAGCTTGTGATTGCAGCAATCACAACACTACCATGCTTCAGCTCTGCTGGCTGTCCATGGAATGAAAACTTTGCCACTTTGTCCTGTGCCTCTTTTGGTACAGCAAAACCCTGTTTTCATATCAGATTAAAAATTTAGTTGTAGAAAACCAATAATCAGAAGTTGAGCCACGTCAATGGTATCCTACCCAAGAAATTAAATAAAAATGAATCCAAATCCACTCAATCCCTATTAAGATTGGATACATTTGCTTCACTATCAACAGCAAATTATCATTGCCTACAGAAATGCAAATGACAATAAATCACCCACATCCCCAGTAAACTACCCCTTTGTATACAAACATACATAGGGTGTGGACATCATGGATGAATTTACAGTGAAGTCAGGGTTGAGAGTTAACAGCTAATGGTAGGATAGATGGAAGAGGCTTACTACTCCTTGTGATTGAAGAGGAGACAGACAAACAAAGTTAAAGGTGGTGCTGTTACTGGCACATGTTATGGAAGTGACAAGGAAATTTCATTATAGCTGTGTAAATGGACAAAGCATAACTAAAGGTAATCGATGAGTGTCATTTAAATCCAGCAAAGGATGAAAATTTGAGCAACATTAATAAATACAGTGATCCAGCATTCACGGTTCAGTGAAAAACATAAACTTCCACCTATCTTTTTCTCGGCTAAAAAAGCACCGTCCAATGGCTTTTAACTGTGGAAACATATAGATCCAGCCAACTTGTATCAAAGAGAAGCCACACAGACCAGTGTAAAAAAAAAATGCAGTATAACTATGAACTCTATAGGAACCAATGAAATCCAGAAACTGAACCACTGGCGACCATATAGTCATTATGATATGAAGCAGATGCACTTCCTTTGACTCAATTTATCAAAGTCTTTAACAGGGAAACGACAAATTATATTAAAATTTTTAGACAACTGGATCTAATGGAAACAAAGATTATGGATATCAGTTATCCACACTGAATGAAATGGCTTACAACAAACCTTAAATCCAACTTTGTTATTGAGACAAGCATGCCAATCAGCCTTCATTTCTTTTAATGGAACACGATCATGTGGCCTGCAAGGAATGACACATGCTTTGATGAGCTATAAATCGAAGGGGATATGTTAGATTTGCATTGAAGTCGTCGAAAATGAGCTACAAGGTGTCAGTGTGTGAGATAGTGTTGATGAACGGGAGTTAACGCATGTAAAAAAGTGCACACCTCTTTGGTCCAGAAATGCAGGGCTCAACATCCGCAAGGTCCAATTGTAGATAGGCTGAGTACACTCTTTCTGGTTGGGGCTGAATTAATTGGTGAGGGAAAAATTAGTAATTCCATAGTTGCACGTTAAATAACAAAATAAAGATTATATCAAATGCTCAGAAGAAAGATAAACATTGAAAAAGGAGTAAAAGGTTCTACCTCGTTATAGTCAACAAACATTTTGTTTGCACGGAGATATGCTTCTATCATTGCCACCTAATAAAAGAAGACCCGTCAATTAGCATCCAGTATAGATTTCAAATTGCAAACAACTATATGTTGGAAACAAGAAATGAGACTCACAGTTTCATCACTCCTTCCAGTCAATTTGAGATATTGTAATGTAACATGATCCACTGGGAAGAACCCCATAGTTGCACCATACTCAGGAGACATGTTAGCTATAGTAGCCCTGTCTGCTAATGATAGCTTACTCATTCCATCACCTGCAGGAAACAGACAATATTAAATCGTCATCCAAAAAAGACAAGAAAAAGCAATTGATAGCTAAGTCAATTAAGGTCCATGAATCAAATTACCATAAAACTCAACAAACTTTCCCACAACACCATGCTTCCTCAGCATTTGAGTCACCGTCAAAACCAAGTCAGTAGCTGTGACACCATTGTGTAACTTTCCATTTAACTTGAACCCAACAACGCCAGGCAACACCATGCTCATGGGCTGTCAATTTGAGAAAGTACAATGTAAAGAGACAAAATCATTGCATAATGCTCCTCCACACTTATTTCAGATAGTGGAAAATGAATAGCATCCCAAAGCATTCATGCACTACCAACCCCATACATAATTTGTGAAAGAAAAACAAATTCACCTTAAGTATTAAAGAAACACTATACAACTAGTACACCTTGAGTATTAAAGAAACACTATACAACTATATAAGTAGTAAAAAGAAGCATCCATAGAAGTGATAAATTAGTAGCACTCGCATAATATGGGAAAATTGCACTTGAGCCCAAACTTAACCACATAATGCTGATATACACTTCATTAAAAAATATAGGAATCCCGCAACAAAATAAGTTAAGAATGCGTACAAATAAAATGCAAATTCTTCACCTTTGCATTCATACTCTTCTGTGATAGAAACATGGTTTAAGATGACATGCTAGTTATCTTTTGGGAAGTTCTAGTATTGACACTGGTGAAATATTTTTTGACAATGAGATATCACATTAACTACCTGGCCAAGCATTGCAGCTTCTGCTTCAATACCTCCAACTCCCCAGCCAGCTACTCCTAGCCCATCAATCATGGTTGTATGAGAATCAGTTCCAACCACACTATCAGGGTAGAGAACACCATCAGTGTTGAACACAACGCGTCCAAGATATTCAAGATTCACCTGAAATTTAAGTGTGCAACCACCATACATCAATAAAAATAAATTTGATGCTTAGTCTGAGCTTTTAGTTATTTATCAACTACCATAAGAAATTATATTAAAAAGTAAAGAGCATGCAAACTGGGATATAATTGGCTTGCTAAAGGAAGTGATAGTTATAATTCAATATGTCAAATCTCAGAACACGAAATACACCACCCTTTTATATTATACCTGATGAACAATACCAGAACCTGGAGGAACCACAAGCATATTTTGGAAAGCAGTGGAACCCCATTTAAGAAAGGCAAATCTTTCCTTGTTCCTATGAAATTCAAGCTCCATGTTTGCCTGCACTGCATTTTCTGATCTTGCCACGTCAACTTGAACTGAATGATCAATGACAAGATCTACAGGAACCTGCGAAACAAAGTAATTTCCAGAATTTGATCGGGATCAATGAACAAGATGAGATCAGACAGAAAACAGCGGTTTCAGATTTCCAGAAGCATACAGGCAGCAATATTTACTAGGCTTGTCTAGGAAAGGTGTTTTAGCACCGTTTTTTATACAAAAACTGATTATAATAAATCAAACTGACTTTACTTGTAGCAAACTTAATGAAAAAAAAGACTCGCACCAAAGGATTGATCTTGTTGGAATCACCGCCAAGTTGAGCCATAGCATCCCGCATAGAAGCAAGATCAACAACAACTGGTACTCCAGTAAAATCCTGAAAACAAAACGTACAGATTAAACACAAATTCATTATCATGGCCAAAACAGTGTATACCTTCTCAAGCTTCAGACATACCTGCAAAAGAACACGAGCAGGCTTGAACGGAATCTCAACTAGTTTCGGAGCTGTGTTTTCCCAGTCAATGATCTTCTCAACATCACCCTTTGTTACTTGGAAGTTATCACAATTACGAATAGCAGATTCCAGAAGAATTCTGATGGAATAGGGCAGTTTCTCTGTTATTGACACAATAAACACACATCACAGATCACATACAGTCAAAGCTCTCTTGCTAAGTTGACTTAAATTTGACAACCCAAATGAAATGAAGCACAAATGTTGCAGAAAATACCGATCCTTGGATCATTAAGAGCAGGCAAGCTATAGAACTTTCCGAACTCGCCGCCTCCTGGCTTGGGGAGACTGGTGAAAATCCCCTTGAAAGGATGTTCATGAGCTTAAGAAAACAAACATATTTAATCAGTGCTGTTATTATTTTATCATTAATAATTAATAATTAAAGCAGGTTCTCAAATAAAAGGAACCATCCACTTCAGTACTGAGAAAGTAACCAGCCGATTACAAAAAATCAATCATTTCTGAAACGGCAAAATGATTTGCCCTGAAATTCTATAGCTAGAATAATTAACTACAGAAATCGAAACAGATGATTATTGGGGGAGACGAGAATGAAGAATACCCATAGTAGCGATCTTTCGCTGGAAGCGTTCGACAACGGGAGCAACGGCTCTGATCTGGTGGCGAAGAGTAGCAGGAGAGCGCCAATCGACACCGTGGCTCCAGCGAGGGTAAGAGCAGCGGAGAGATCGAACAGCGGAGGAGAAGCTCAAAGATCGGAGTTGGTTATTAGTGGTCAAATAAGAAGGAGAAAATTTAGGAGAATAGAGAATGGAAGTTTTGGAGACGGGAGGAGGAAACCTAGCCCTAGAAGCCCTAAGAATTGAAGAGGCTGATCCTAAGCCTGTTATATGCATGATGATTTCACATAAAAAAGCGCACCAGATAAGGATTAGATGATGAGCTCAGATTGCAGAGAGGAAGCTAACAACAAATCATGGCTGTTTCTGAGATTTGATTGATGATGATTTGAGAGAGAGAGAGAGAGAGAGAGAGGCGTGTGGAGAGCAACTGGAAGACCTAGGGCTGCGTGCCGCTCTCTTCTAGAACGTTAATATACTGCTGGTTCAGAGCTCTGGCTGGGAGGAAGGGAGACTAGGAGAGTTGGTTCTAATTCAGTTCTTATAGTTTATTAAAAGTAATAACTTAGCCCCTGAAATGTTATAAATAAATAAATAGTCCTTTATCTAGTATTGCCCTTTTTTTAATTTAGAGTACATTTGATATGGCTTATGAAATCGACTTTTAGCTTTGAGTTACAATTTAAAAATTATTTTCATAAATAATGCATGATAAAAATAATTTAAAATCACTTTAAATTAGAAACATGATTTATGAAAATGAATTAAATCAACTTTTTTGAATAATATATGTATCATAGGTTAGAATCTATAAGTTAAAAAACTAAAATCAAAATTGATTAAATCAAAAATTTGACTTAATTTTGCAATAAAATTTGATTTAAAATAAGTTATTTCTAACCAAACATATTTATGATATTGTTAAACAACTTACATCAATTCACAAAAGTCTCACTAAATGAAAATTTAATTCTATTTTTTTGTTACAAAATATTTATTTACGAGAAATTATTAACTATTTTCTATGTATATATATCTCTCTTATTTGGGTAAAATTAGGTAAAAAAAACTATTATTTTTATGTTTCACTTCTTATTGAATAAAAAAATGTAATTTATATATTTTTAAAATGATATAAATATTGTAAAAATATTTATGATGGTTAAATATTTGAAATTGTAAATAAACATCACATGATGGTTAAATATTTGAAATTATAAAGTATTATAACATTTTTACGTGAATGAGTGCATTATACTAGGATTATCTAATAATTTTTATATTTTTAATAAATTTTCTCATCCCACGTGCTTTTTTTCTATTTTTAGAAAAGGAAGAAGTAAATAAATGAAAAAAAAAGAACATAAAATTGATAAAAAGGATTACATTATAAATAATTTAAAAAAACAGGGATTGGGTACTGGTTTCTTAAACTACAAGGACTAATTAATTTTTTCGAATAAACTATAGACGTGAAATTATGATTAATCGGAACAAATGAAGGCATTGATTTTTCTGCGATGCAGTCTGACCTCGCCTAAACGTTTCAACAAATGGTTAGTTTCCACGTCAGTAAAACAGAATCCTTGATTTTTTTAGGGATGCGTGAACTTGATGGATATGGTTGCAGGGGATTATTAGGGTGGCATCTTCTTTATTCCCCTTGCATTCCCTAGTTGTGGCGGTGGCTCGGGGATTTTCAAGTACCACATTATTGTTAAGCCTGGTGACGTGGTCCTCTGATAATATGCCACATAGTCAGAACCATGTGATAAAAAAAAGCTATAGTCATAAACTGGCTGACCAATTCAAGTTAAAAAAATAGAAGAAGAAACTGACCTGAGTTGATAAAAAGATATTAAACTCTTTTAAAAATAAATTATCTTAATTTTTATAAAAATATATATATTAACCTTTATAATTTGAAACTCGAACGGGTTGGGTTTAGAAAGTATTTGTAAATCTATTTTTTAAATTATTTTTTATTTAAAAAATAAAATAAAGTGTTTTTACATGTATTTTGAATGGATTTATATAAAAAAATAAAAAAAATATATATCATTTTAGTATATTTTAAATTAAATAATTCTTTAAGAAAAACATTACCAAACACAAGTTTAATATAACGCTGTAAAAAACAGCCGTTGGGCTGGGAATTTGTTTTTTTAATTAAGAAAATAACGTGACGGCGCATGAAGGGCTACGGGATATGATGAGCAAGTGATTTTCCACGGCGTGGGAGGCCAAGAAACCTGGGCTAGACAGGACGACCTCAAAATAATATTATTCTAATAGAAATGGGAATAAATAAAAGAAAATTATATTGATAATGAAAGGACCGGGCATCGTGGAGCGACGAAGGATGGGTCAATGTTCTATAAAAAAACACGAGTTGTCTCCTCTTGCCAGAGAAAGTTGAGATTCCCACCTTTGCTTTTAAAATATTTTTTATTTAAAAATAATTTTTTAATTTTTAAAAATTATTTTTTAAATTAACATATTAAAATGATTTAAAAATATTCAAATCTACTTAAAAATATTTTTAAAACATAAAAACAATATTTTTCATATCAGTTTGGTTTCACGGAAAGTTAGAGGGAGATGGAGTTGGCTAGTTGAAGTTTTCAACTGGAATTTCCAGAACATTGCCACGAGGAAAGTCTTTTTCCTTGCAACTTCCAATAACATTTGAAATCTAGGCAAATTTCAACTCATTTTAGTTCTTTAATAGTTTAATTGGAGTAGACTACTTGAGTTCCTCCTCTCTATTTTTAAAAGAGTTATTTTTTTATTATTATCTTTAGCTCACCAACTCCACATTGACAACATTAAAAAAAATTATAATTGTAAAAGTACAAGAAAAATCAAAGCAAAAAAAAAAAACACAAAAGCATTTGTAAGAGACATGGTGTAAATACATGCTAAAATACCATGACAAGTACAGCACAACTAGAGTGTGGTTGGGGTAACAATGCTGGAGTGTGGTTGGGCTTCTTGTTTTATTTTTGCAAGTTTGGTGATGGAGTGTGAGGTGTAAACACTGTAGTCCCACTCATTTGTCAACTACCAGCATATGATTCCCACGCGCCACCACTTCCAGGTTCCGTTCCAGCAACTTTCAGTTCATTCTAGCAGCTCTCGAGAGTCATTTTCGAACCCTGAATGAATGTTTGTTTATTTTAAATAATTTTCAATTTATTATTATTTTTTATATGAATTATGATGGAATATTGAAGTGTTGGGGTTTTGCGCTGATGTGTCGCAACCTTGAGGTATGAAGTCATAAGGGTATATTAGGCAGTGTGGTTGTGGTTGCTTTTCAAATAACTTTTCGTGCAGAAATACATGTTAATAATATTTTTTTATTTTTTAAAAATTATTTTTGACATTAGCACATCAAAACG
>Ga0307514_10005163_pt1 | contig 11777 bp, 5 predicted proteins | sample 16_EM_MG_FD_203088 | JGI IMG/M metagenome (GOLD analysis project Ga0307514, IMG submission 203088) | Populus trichocarpa ectomycorrhiza microbial communities from riparian zone in the Pacific Northwest, United States - 16_EM | ecosystem: Host-associated > Plants > Roots > Unclassified | place...
TCTCAAAACGCGGAAAAAAAAAAAAAACACCAAGCCCCAAAGAGAGAGGAAAGAAAGAGATCAAGAGGTCGCTATTCTTTCTTGCTTTTCTTTCTTCTTCTTCTTCACCTTCTCTTTTTACTCACCATTATTTTATTTTATTTTTCAATTTGTTTTTGTTTTCTTGTAACAACATTTATTTGTTTTGTTTGCTATACATTTTCACACCAATAAATTAAAATTAAAAATATAAATATTCATTTCATACATTTTTCTAATATAATTAAGAAAAAATAACGATTAGAAATAAATTAGAGAGCAAAATTTATTAAATAAACTTAAAAATAAAACATATAAAAACAAAGACTTGAGGTATAATTTATTAGGGATATTACAACTTGGCTAATATGACCTTTTGCAAACCTCAAGAGTTTAGGGTATTTGAGTCTTTTAAGGTTTTATAAGTCAAGGGTATCTAAACTGATATTTTCAGGAAAAAATAATTATAGGAATCAAACGGTCAATTCTTTACTTTATATATGATTTATATTTTTTTCGTGAATTTAATTATATTTATTTCATATAAAATGACCAAAATGTTAAAGCTATTAACATCATTTTGTACATGGTCCTTAGGAAACCAACGCAAACTACGGAATAAAATAAAGATAAGGTCAGTACAAAGTCATCTCAATGATCCGAACTACCACCATCCTTTGATTTGATTTCCATGACCACAATACCCTAGCTATATGATTATTTGGAACCCACGACAATACAAGTTATTAAGGTCATATTGGTCTTTTTGAGATGCAATTTTGGTTCATTAATAACACAACCAAATCTACCCATGTAGATGGATAGGCAATCATAAGAGGTAGAGAAAACATTATCAATACAAAGATATGAGTTTTGTTATGGTGCTTCACTTTTGATAAAGCTCCTCTTCTTTTTTTGTTATAAAAAAATATTTTTATTATTATTTTATCTTTAGATATTTTTGTTTTTAATTTAATTCTTTTGTAACATAATTTCATGAAATGAAGTTTTAAATTGTAATAAAAATATAAAATTAAAAGATAAAGAACGAAAAAGTAGATCACAAAAAAAATACATAGCCAATCTAAAAGTTTTTTTAATTTTTATTTTGATTTAAAAGCTCATTTTGTTCATCATTCCACCTCTCTATTTGAGAAAGAAGATATATGAGAAATTTGTTTGTTGGTCACTTTCTAGTCATTAAAAAAGGAGGATCTTTTTGTCAATGAGCTCATCTTTTTTAAAGGAGTTCGATGATGGTGGTTTTCCCCCTATAAATATGACGGAAAAATTAAATCGGTGTTCATTTGATTTATTTTAATCAAGTTGATTTTTATTTTTTGAAGTGATTTTAGAGTATTTTAGAGCTTATAAGTGAGAAATAAAAAAAATCAAGAAAAGGCCTAGTCTTGCAAGCCAAGTCCTACCTAGACTTTTTAAATAAGGCTAGGCACGTGGCCTATCTTGTTTGTGTTTTTATTTTTTTAAAATTTTCTTTAATTTAAATTTATTTTTTTAAAAAATAATTAGTTTAAAATAATATAAATGTATAAATATATTAAATTATTAAATTAATTAAGAATATATTTTAGATATTATTTTATTAAATATCATTTAATTCTTATTTTGTTTTTGAACGAGAGTATATTAGCTTTTTTATAATATTAGAAAGTTTTTTCTTTACAATCTATCATTATATTATTTAAAAAATTTGCTATGTTGATGGTGTATATTTTTATTATCATATTATTAAATAAAAATTATTTAAAAATTGATTTTATTAAGTCCAATCAAGTATATGACTTGAGTCGTGGATTTAATAGCTTAACTCTGGTTAGCCCATATCAATCGAAGATATTATCATTTCAATTTTTTTAAAAAGCTTTACTTTATATACATTAAATCTTAAATTCATAATCAAGATTTTATTCACAATTAAAAAATACATTAACAATGCTATGTTTTACATTTAAAATCTTTTTTAGTTCAAATCCACAGAGAAATACGGGCTAATTACCTAGTATATGCTAATTAACACACATTAGGAAATTAAAGGGAGATTTTTATTTAATCTTATTAGTAATAAGGAAAGTCTACACGCAAGAGAGAAGGTTGGCACGTGCTATTGGTTTGGCTCAGGGAAAGTTAGGTTTATGTGCGGGGGGGTATATGAAAAGCACATATAACCGCTTTATGGTTTAGCAATGCCAAGATTGGCATGTTTGATTACCTTTTTCATTTGGCCTTTGATTTCCTTTAATATATAGGATTTTACGTGTTTATTATTTTTAGTTTTATTTGGTTGTGATGCTTTTTTTATGTTTAATTGTTTTTTTTTTTTTGTAATAGTTGAATTTTTTATTAAAAAAATGACTGCAAAGATAATAATTTAACTTATATAAGATCAACAAGCAAAGAAAATAATAATAAAAAAAAGCACAAAAACTGCCGCAGAAAACAAGACCAATGTTTAATTGTTTTTAAATTTACATTTTCATTATCATAAAAATTTTTGAACATAAAAATTTTTAAATTCAAAATCTTCAATCGTTTGATCGAATTTTGGTAACCTTTGGACCTATTAATTGCTTGAGTTTGTAAATCATTTTTCATGTTTAATTAATTTATAGCGATACATATTTTTATTATATCATATCAAGGAGACGATAAACTTGGAAAAAATAAAACAAAATATATGAGATTTTTTAAACTCTATTTTTGTTTTCAATGACAATTCTGGATCATATTTAAGGTATTGAGATGAGATTCTTTTAACAAGTTTTAATTAAATCCCCAACAAACATAGCCTCGACATGTCTGAGCCTGTTTTCCATCCCTAACATGCTTAGAAAACTCGCTTGAGCCCAATACTTTCTCGGTAGTTTTCGAAACCTCCACGTGGATCCTTTAATATTTTTATACTAATCCAATACGTGTTATAAATACCACATAAATCTTTCAAGTTCCAAGTTCAAAATCTCTTTATTTTCAATATTTTTAGCATTGATATTTTTAAAATCTATCTTTCTAAAATATCATTACACTTTTTTCTTTTTAAAAAATATACTATTTAAGTATCGAAGAATCCTTAAATCTATCAAATAAGATTTTTTTTGTAAGTACCAACTATCAGTAACCTTGACTTACCAAGCACCAATTATCTTGGATATGAAGAATGAATTAGATTGCTAGAATCAAGAGATTAATCTATTATCTAACACATAAGCTTTGCTTTTAAACTATTTGAATTTGTTTACAATCTCATCACTTTTATTACTAGGTTGTGTAAGAGATAAGGGATGTAGGAATAAGAAAGAAGTTCTAATTGATAAATTCTAAATGTGATGTATTGAAAAGGGAGAGAGAGATGGATTTTCAAAACACTAGTTATTCACATCAATAGATATAAGGAAAGTAGTAATCAGAAAGAAACTAACCTATTGGTAGAAAACGAGATATGGGATGCACTAATTTTATTTTTATTCTTCTTCTTGTTTTTTTGTTTTGTTTTGTTTTTTTTGCCTAACTATACGTTTGATTTTCTTAAAATAGCATATTATTCATTTTAAACTTAGAGCTAAATTATCGACAAGACCCATGAACTTTAGGTCAAACTGAAATAGACTTTTAATCTTTAGAAATTTTAATTTGATTATAATATAGATTTTTTTTAATAAATGATAGTTTCCTGATTAATTTTGATCATGTGTAGTAGTTAAAAAACTTGACACGTGTCAAACTTGTTATTTGAAACAAATAAAACACAGAATAAAAAGAATCTAAAAAATAAATTACAAAAAATAAAGAAAACATAAATCATCATTAAATTTCAAGGATTGTCCAGAAAAAAATGTTCAACCCTCTTAACTTCGATCTCCAAAATCAAAACAAAACTCATCACAATTTTTCTTTTGTAATTTATTTTGATATCTTCTTCTTCTTTTTTCCAAATCCTGTATTTAATTTTAAAGACACCTGTCATATTCCGAGATGATCAAAATGAATAGAGAAATGGAAATCTGGAAGAAAAGACCTATTATTTACCAAAAAAAAAGAAGAAGTTAGTGATAGTCAAATTATTTAACCTAAACTTATTTCTTAGCCAATTTCGTCTACTATTTCCCTGTTATCTAATTAATAAAAACATATTTTAATACAGTGTCATAAATCAAATATTGATTACGACAACATTTGCCTAGAATATCTCGACTAGCAAAGTGGATTATCATTTTAATCATGACAAGCTAGTGACTAATTTTTGGAGAAAGACATTTGTTTCCATCAACTCGAATCTATTTTGGTTAGTTCATTATAAATCACTAAGAAATGAGAAAGACATACTGCTAACTTGGAGACTTAATTAGACAATCCATAGCTAGAGACTGACCAGCTAGTTTTCAAGACGCTATTCCAAATTATGTATACAAACCGATCTCCAATCCTTAATTGGGATAGTGGGGCATTGTCATTTCAGATTTAGAACTTGTGGGTGAAAGGTGGTGAATCTTTTTCAATTTTGTTTATGTATACATCTTTACTAGATGCATGTAGTTATCTGCAGGGGGGGGAAGGAAGAAGTTGGCTAGCATGCCGCTTTGCCATGTGAGATTGCTTTTGATTGATGTGTTGCCATATCCAAGACTTTTTGTTAGGATTTGTGTTCATAAATTTTCTTTGGTTTTCTCCCGAGCCTTTAAGCACAGCACGATGAATTTTGGAGATGGAAAATACTTCTAGGCGCAGTAAAGAGTTGAGAGGTACATGACGATTGTTTAGGAAGATTGTTTACTGTCTTTTCAAACATGTAACCTATGCATATCGACATATATTTAAAGATTTAACTGTGTTGTCACCGAAAACCGTACTCCCAACAACATAAAATAAATTCATAGAAGCCAACATGGGCTAGACAAAGAAGTACCGATCGAACAAAGAAATGTTTTTTCCCCATGGTGCTTTCTAGATCCCATTGGCCCTTTTGCTCTGTGTTCTTGAAGATTTTAGTGGTGTTGGTGACCTGCTAGACAATGTTAGATACCATGAATTCGTTCAGATTATTAAAGTATATATTCACGATTCATGCTTGTATTAGCTTTGATACATAGATTGGCCCGCAAACCGGAAAAAGCCATTGCAACTGAAATAATTAAATGCAAAGGACGAAGACATGAATGTACAAAAACATTTATGTTACTTTTTTGTGTCTGGTATTATTCCACAACTGAAATCACATCCCACACATTTCGATTCGCATAATTAATTTTTAGATTTAATAAAAGATGATTGTATATTAAATTTGATTGTTAAATTTGGATTTTATCTAGCTTTATATATTATTTTTCTTTTATTTATTTATTTGACGAGGATTTTTTCTTCGAGTAATGATAGGGGGTACTAAGGCTTCTTATAAATTTTTTATTGTTAAATAATATGATATTTGTGATAGGAAATTTTTTTCAAATTATGAAATGCAAATCTTGTCACATTCATTGATATAATCACAATTATAAGATAAGAGATTAATAAAAAAAATCAAACAAAAGCTGCCACATCATTTAGTAATTTTTTTTGTGTCTCTAGCATTACTCTTCTTCTTTATTAGAGTATGATCAACTAGTTGCAACCTAGTTAATTACATAATCATGTGAAACTTACGTGATTTATTTATTCTCATATATAAAAACTACCATGCAAATTTTCTAAGATCCATCCTTTTGAAACTCATTTTATAAAAATATCATAACTCAATTCTAGGTTATTCCTTAAAATTTATTTTTTTCAAAATAAAAATAAAAAATAAAAAAAAGCTAACAACATGAAGAAAGCAAGCTGGAGAGAATTTCAAAAAAAGACATAAAAAAACAAGTTGCAATTTTAGAGGAAATTCGAAACCTAATTGTACCCTATTATGCCCAAAAATGATGAAAATAAATGCAAATTCAGGGTCAAATTAAATGATTATGGGACGAATTTGTATGAACATAATTAAATTTTTAATAGGCCAATTTGATTTAATCATGGGCCAAATTAAAGTTTAATTATGTTTAAGAGTTAATTTGGGTCTAATTGAAGGATTTAATTAAGTGCAAGAACTTAATTATACTTTAAAAGGGTAAAATTAATTTTATTAAGGGTTTAATTGGTGAAACATTAAGTTTGGGGGCCTAATTTAAGCTTAATTGAGAAGATTAGAATTTTAAGAGACCAAATTTAATTTTTACCAAGTCAATTGATTGAAATCAAGGGTTACATCGCAAGAAAAACAAAGTTTTGGGGTCAATTAGGGGTCAAATTGAAACATTTTGCAGCCAAGGACCACTTTGTAAAAGGCGCCGAACTATAGGGTCTCAATTGATTGAAACCGGGGATGAAATTGAAAAAATTGAAAGTTTGATAGTCAATCAGGTGTAAAGTTGCATAAATTCGAGACCAAGGACCAAATTGAAAAGGGCGCGCAAATGCGGGGCTGATGTTGAAGTTTGTCCGGGGGCAAAATTGCACAAAATTTAAAGTTTGAAGCCAATCAGGGGTATAGATAAGATAAAATAGAAATCGAAGGATCAAATTGAAAAGGTTAAAACGACGCTGTTTTAATGTTATTGTTCATCTTCTTCAAGTTTTTCCACAGAAAAGCTGTCCAGGTTACCTATTTTGCAGGTGCATTGAACTCCTCTAACTCTTACCAAATTTGACAAAACTGGCACGTAAATGATCACCTGACATCCCTCTACACCCGGGTATGGTCCTTTCAGGCTGACGGTCACCACAACAGACGCATCGCCGGTTCAAAGAGGCCAACGCAGGCAGTCTTGAACTGTCAGATTTGACAATTCATGGTGCTTACTTTGAACCAACAGTTGGGATCAAGGTTATTAAAAGTCACGAGTTAACTCTTAAAATCTTACGATTTTACGAGTCAACATTATATGATTTTGATAAACTTGGTTTTGATAGTTATAAGCACACTAGAGTTGTGATTTTGTTTACCCACCATGCAAAATGCCTAGTAAGAGTTTATTGTGATACATTTTACTCTTTTTATTGAAGTTTTAATTACGTGTTTATTAGTGACACTTTTAATAAACTATTTAATTTGTAGGAAAAGAAGCCTTATCAAGGACTAACTCCTATAACGATATATGAAAAAACTCGTTTCAAGAAAGGGGATATAGGAAAAAGGATAAAAGTATGTCGATAAAAGAGCAGACACGTTTGTTGTAAGTATTTTGATGGTTATCATTGAGTTTGGATTATTTATTTACATTATAATATGAAATGTAATTGAAATTTGATACTTGATTTTTTGTTTTGTTTTATAAGAGAGAAATAACGCTAACATAGTTGAGAAAATTGTCGAAGACATTTCCACGCATTCTCCTTACGATCATCAAGTGTGGTTGGAAGCTGATGAAAGTGATGCAATTGATAATAATCAAGTTTATGGTTTGCCTATGGCATCAGCATGAGAACTAAAGGAAGGCTACACCGTTTCAACTTTAGACACACCACATGGTGGCCTAAGCTATTCATCACAAGAACTTAATGAGATTGTGTAAAAAAAAAAAAAAAACTAAGAAAAAATGACTATTGAGTTGGAAAAGATGAATATAGAACTTATATAACAAAATAAAATGTATTAGGTTCAATTAAGTACAACTATAAATGAACCTTTTCCTCCATATCCTAGACATTCCACTTCAGCATCTTTTCTTCCTCCTCCACCTTCAATATATTTGATGTGATGTATTGGCTTAAGATATTATATATGCGTGAAGGATAGTAACTGTAATTTAATTATGTTGTAACTATCAAATTAGGATTTCTCATAGTTGGATAAATTAATTTATGCTAATTATATTTGGAGTTAAGTATACATTATATGATTTGTTGGAATTTTGCTTTAATACGATTTGATGTTTAAATTAATAGGTTTTACAAATTTGGGATGAACATAGTCAATACTTTTATTGAATCATAAAATCACAAACCAAACATAACAAAAAAAAAACTTAAAATCTCCAATGAAATTTCCGACGGAAAGAATATTTCGTCCACATTTCTATAAAACACTTTACCTTAAACTTTTGGTAAAACTTATAGAATATATATACGAACTTTATGTCTGAATTGCCAATGGAATATTATGTCTGAAAAATAAATGGTGATGGAATCGACGATAGTTTTTTATTTTTTAAAATTTTTTATTTCATCGGATATTCTAATAGCATTTTAAACATCAATGGGTTTCATGATGGAAAATAAGGTAAGTTGATTTTAGACACACATATTCCATAAAAAAATATGTGATGTTTAAAAATTTGACAAAATATACGATAAAAAAACCCAATGAATTATTTTTTTATGGTAGTATTCTTTCGCTGTGTAAAATATTGATGACTCATTAGAATATTTTGTTTTTTTGTTTTTTGTAGTGAACATGGTTGAAATAGTTTGTCAATATTTTTCAAAAAACATTTATAGTGAACATGGTTGAGTAAGTATAAAATCTTTCATAATAAGAAAAAAATGCCTGTCTTCAATATTTTTTGAAGGACAAAATATTCTATTATGGTCTCTTAACTCGATTGGATATCATTAAATTTTAATTTTACGCATTAAGTGATGACTCAATATATTGGCCCAAGCTCGTCATGATTCAGTAAGTGTTGATTAAATGCGTATGATACCAAAAAGGCTATTAATTCGAGTAAAAAAAAAAGGGGTGGGGAAGCTACCGAAATCCTTTTGTAAAAAAAATTATATAAACGAATTTTGTATAAATAAAATATTTCCAAAAAACTTCAGATAAAGTAAACTAAAATCTGACTCTGACTTACAAACGTTATTGTGTATATTAGGGATGTTCAAAAAAACCGATCAACTGAGAAAACCGAAGAAAAATTAACCGAAATAACCGAACCAAGATGAAAAACCGTTTAAACTGATTTTTAAAACCATAAATTTTAACATGTCCGGTTCGGTCTCGGTTTTAGTTATAAAACCGACAAACCGAACCGGACCAACCAAAAAATCATAAAAACCCCGCTGGCATCCAAGGAGTATAAATAGTTAATTAACCTAACCCTACCTAACATAACCCCCCTCTCCCCTTCCTTCACAAACTCCCTTTCCCTCACAAAAAACCGTCATCTGTGACAAAAACTGCAGTGCAAACTAACTTTCCACCTAAAAAATCATTCTTCTTTTCCCTTTCAAGTTTTCAATTATAGGCAGTGGTTGCATTCAATGTCTTGCATTTGGGTGGCAAGCTATTGAGATGGCTTTTAAACCCTTCCTCGACAAGGCTCTTTCCGCCATGAACAAGTCTGATCTTGCTCGAGATCCCGATGGTGATGATGATTTTGCTGATCGTAAGGAGAAGGGCTCCCTCTCTGAATCTGATGCTTTTTTCTCTGATGAGAACCCAACAGTTGCTTGATGATGATAGCTATGATTTTTGAATACTAGTTGTTTGGTTAAATTTATATATAAAAAAGGGTTGGGGGTAGAAATCGAAGATCAGTACTCAATGGTGTTAGTTATAGTCTTATGGGGGTTTAGATGCCAGGGATTTGAATGGTTTTTTGGTTCTACCATGTTGAAGTTCTTAACCTCCTCCTGAAATCAATCGACGACAAGATTTAGGGGTTTGCTTTTCTCTTTTTTTTCTCTACAGTTTATTAATTTACAAGCTGATTTAGGAGAGGTCTCCTTCGTTGATGGGATGATTAGATTTTCTGGTTTTTTTGCTATAAAACCGAATTTAACCGAACCGAACCGGTTCGGTTTGAACCGGAATTCGGTTCGGTTCGGTTTGAATTTTCAAAAATTTAAGTTACTCGGTTCGGTTGGTTTTTATGGTTCAAACCGAACCGAACTGAACCATGAACAGGCCTAGTGTATATGATATAATTATAAATATAATAAAATTTTCTTGCCATAAACATCAGATGCGTTTTTTAAAATTATTTGATTTTCATGGTGGTAAAATTTTGTTTTTAAGTTTCACATATTCAAACTTTTTTTTAATAGTTTCAATAATAATTTTAAATCATTTATATTTATTATTTTGTAAATTATATGTACAATTATATTATATTATATTATATAATAAACAATAATTCAATAATGAACTTTTTTGTGTATTACATCCAACTTTGTAATTCTCACTTAATTAAAGTTGATGTAGATTAATGAACTTTATGCTAAAACGTTTGAAATCAATTGGGCAAGATACATACAATCACAAATGCAGCTTCCCATCTGCATGTTTCCCCTTCAATAGCACGAGCAAACTGTTCCAACATCACTAACTAAGATCACAACTGATGACTCTTGATGAATATTTTATATTTTCAAGCAATATTTAAAAACACAATTGAAATCATATTTTTTAAAAATTTAATTTTTTATTTAATTTTTTATATATTTTTTCATATCATTTTGATATGATAATATTAAAAATAATTTTTTGAAAATAATAATAAAATAATATTTTAATTCATTTTTTTTAAAAAAAAAACTTTAAACCATAACTATTACCATGCACTCTCAAATACCCTCTCGGTGTGCATGCAACAAGTGATATGTGTCTTGAAGAGGCACGTCGTCATGTTTTAGTTGCTTAGAAAAACTGTATTCACTCAATCATTCAAACACTCTGGTAATGTACATAAATCATGGATAAAAACTATTAATCATGAATCAAGCTATTACTCTCTGACAGCTCTTGGCGAACAGCATTCAAAATCTAAATTGTTTCAAGAATTTTTTTATTTTATTTTTCATGCTGCAAAAAGGAAGAAGTTAATTATTGATCATATGGGATTTTGAATTACAGATGGGACAAAATTAATTCTTAACTCTTTTTTCTTGGGTTCAAATTCTACAACTTTAAATGTGTATGCTAGCATGATAATGTAAACTACAAATCATGATGGGAAATAGTTATTTTAGGGAATGAAATTATATGATGAACATCAATTTTTTGTATTTCTAAACCTAAAAAACATCTTAATGTCACTGTTATGGTGGTGCGAAGGTGGTGTCGCTGTGCACAGAGGTATATTGTTGGTGTGGAAGGTTGTGGTGGTGACGTTGATGGCAGCAGAGAGTATACTGAAAACGCAAATTATATATGTCATATGGTTTCACACTTCAAGGTCCTTTTTTCTTGTTCCTTTCGGCTTCTTCTCAGGGCACATTAGCAGGTACGCCTATTAATATTTTTTTTTTCTTATATTATTGTAACATTTGGCTGTTAATATATATATACTACTTAATTTTTGTTTCGGGGACGTGATACCTACGTGAACAAGCTCCTTTTTTCTTATGATAAGAACATATATACACATCCATCATCTTCCTACATCGTAAATCCATGGCTCAATTTCAATCGAAGACATCATATCAATTAATTCTTGAAGAAGTGATCTTCTCCTTGCTCCTTTAATTAAAATGACTGAAAAGAGGTACCTTGAGTTCATTTGGAGTAAGATATTATTATTATTATATTATTATTATTATTATTATTATTTTTATTATATGTTAATTTGGAATCAAAATCAATATTACTGTACCCTTACGCAAATTGCTTATGTACGTAGACGTTGACATTTAAATCCACTCTAGATATGGGTACATTAGTTAATTTTCATCCCTCATTTAAAAAAATATAAGAAGTAGTAGTAGTACTAAGTGATAGTGGTGGTTGTTATTTTTTCTAGTGAAAAATATTACCTTGTTATGAAACCTAGGTG
>Ga0307514_10005164_pt1 | contig 11776 bp, 9 predicted proteins | sample 16_EM_MG_FD_203088 | JGI IMG/M metagenome (GOLD analysis project Ga0307514, IMG submission 203088) | Populus trichocarpa ectomycorrhiza microbial communities from riparian zone in the Pacific Northwest, United States - 16_EM | ecosystem: Host-associated > Plants > Roots > Unclassified | place...
TTCGGTCTCCGCGTCCCGCACGGCCCGCGCGAAGGGGGCGACGGCCTCGGACCCGAACCTCGCCTCGGCGAAGCCGAGTTCCTCGCGGCTGGTGCGGACCCAGTCGTCGGCCTCGGTGAGCAGGGCCCGGGACTGCTGGTCCAGGTCGGTGAGGGGCGATGAGACGGGGAGCGCGGTGTGAGCGCCGCCGCGGTCACCGTTGCCGCCGCCGGGCGTCGTACGGGTGCGGGCTCGTCGGGTCCGTCGTACGTACGCGTACCCGGCCAGCGCGCCCACCGCGCCCGCCGCCACCAACGGCATGATCAGGTCCGTGGCCGAGGTGTCCTCGTCCTGGGGCGCGGCGGCCTTGTCGGCCGCTGGGGCACGGGCGCTGATCGCAACCGAAACGTCTCTGGTGATCGTCATCCCCGGCAACACCAGCCACACCACCCCGGCCGCGCCGCCCAGGACGGCATGCGCCACCCGCACGGATATGTGCGAGCGGGCGCTGCGCGGCCGGCCCCGGATCAACGATGACGTCACGTTTCGGAGCGTATGAGCAGGAATGTGATGGCGCGACCGGGGTGGGGTGGGCGGAGTACGCCGAAGGGGAGGGGACGCCGTGAGGGAACGTTCTGGGGGGACGGGGACAGGCATGGACGAGGCGACGCGGGAGTCCGACGAGGGCACGGGAGAGAGACCTGTGGTCGCCGAGGGCGATCAGAGCACGTCGGAGACGGGACCGGAGACGGGTGCGGAGTCGAAGACAGAGACGGAGCCGGAACCGACCCCGAGGTCCGGGCGCCGCCCTCTCTGGCTCCGCTGGACCCGCCGTACCGCCTTAGCGCTCGTGCTGATCGTCCTTCTGCCGCTGCTCGGCGCCGAGACCGCCCTCCGCGTGAACTACACCGGAGACCCCGCCGACGGGACGTACACCAGGAACAAGGACGCGATCTGGCTCGGTCACGCCTGGGTCGACGGGCGGAGGAAGGACGCCGACGTCACCGCGCTGGCCCGCAGCCTCGAGAGCACCGGCATCCGGGACCTGTACGTCCACTCGGGTCCCCTGGAGCACGACGGCACGCTGCCGAAGTCGCTGTACCCCAAGGCACGCTGGTTCGTCGACGCCATGCACCGCGCGGCGCCCGGCATCCGTGTGCAGGCCTGGCTCGGTGACGTCCTCGCGACCGAGAGCCCGGACGGCATGCGACTGGAGCGCCCGGCGACCAGGGCGGCCGTGGTCGCCTCCACCCGCCAGATCCTGACCGCCGGTTTCGACGGCGTCCACTTCGACCTGGAGCCGCTGCACTCGGACGACGGCGACTACCTCACCCTCCTCGACTCCCTGCGCCGCGTCACCCGCGCCCAGGACGCCCAGCTGTCCGTCGCCGCCCACCAGATCGACCCGGTCCCCGGCTTCCACTCCTTCTGGGGCACGGTCGCCGGTCACCCCAAGTGGTGGTCGCAGAAGTTCTTCGGGCAGGTCGCGCGCCGGGTCGACCAGATCGCGGTGATGTCGTACGACACGATGCAGCCGCTGGAGAGCACCTACGGCGGCTATGTCGCCCAGCAGACCTCGCTGGCCCTGGAGGTCACCCCGGCCTCCACCGACCTGCTCATGGGCCTGCCCTTCTACCACGAGAACCGGTTCGGTCACTGGAATCACGCGGAGACCGTCCCGGGCGCGGTCCGTGGCGTCCGCCTCGGCCTGTCCCGCACGGACGCGGACCGCGCCAACTTCGGCGTCGCGCTGTACGTGGACTTCGCCGCGGAGGAGAAGGACTGGGCGGCGTACCGGGACGACTGGGTGCGGCCGTAGGGGGTGCGCGGGCGGTGTAAACCTCCCGTGGCCCAGACGTCATGTGCGCTTCGCCCGCGCGGGTCCTTCCGTTAGTTGTGAGGGGGCTGTGGGCGCCCTACCGTCCACGAATGAGTCCGTTTCTCACCAGCAAGGCCGCCCGGCGTGCTCTGCGTCCGGTAGCCGACATCATCGATCAGCGCATCGAGCGCCATGTCCGTCGTGCCGTCGGGAACGCCCCGGCGGCCACCGGGAGCACCTCGGCCGCCGGCAGTTCTTCGGATGCCGCTCTGCGGGAGGAACTGAAGAAGCTGCGCGACCGGCAGCGTCCCCTGGAGCTGTTCTTCGACGGCACCGGGCGCGGTGCGTCGCGGCTGCCGTCCGCGACCCATCTCAACCGCGCGATCACCGAGCTGGCACGGGTGACCGGGGACAAGGACGGCGCCGAGCGCAGCGTCGCCCAGGCGTTCCGGCTGCTCATCACCATGGAGGCGCTCGGGGTCGGCCGGATCGCCGGCGGCACCATGAACATCGTCGGCAAGCTGTCCGCCGTACCGCTGCTCGACCCGCCGAACGACGACATGCTGGAGATCGGCACCCTGTACGGGATGTTCGGCGCGTCCCTGATCCGGATGATGGAGCGGGCCGGACGTGAGCCGAGGCTGACGATCGTGGACCCGCTCGCGGGGACGCAGTTGCAGCCCGGCGCCAGCATGGCCGACGACGCGTCCGGCACCCCGGTGAACGGAGCCGCGGTGCGCCTCAACCTGTCCCTGGCGGGCGCGGCCGGCGCCGCGACCCGGATCCAGCAGGGCTTCTCCGAGGACCCGGAGGTGCGCGTCGTGGTCTCCGACCGCTCCTACGGCGTGATCATCGTGGACGGCGACCACTCCGCCGCCGGGGTCGCGGCGGACCTGGAGTGGGCCGAGCAGATCGTCGCGCCCGGCGGCATCGTCGTCCTGGACGACTTCGGACACCCCAAGTGGCCGGGTATCAAGGAGGCGTTCGAGAAGCACATGGCCACCGACACCCGGTTCACCTTCCTCGGCCAGGTGGCCCACTCGGGGTATCTGCGGGCCTCAGAGGCCAAGGACCCCTCAGCCTGACGAAGGCCGCCGCAGGATCTTGTTCCCGAGCCAGACGAGCGGGTCGTACTTGCGGTCGACGGCCCGTTCCTTCAGCGGGATCAGCGCGTTGTCCGTGATCTTGATGCCCTCGGGGCAGACCTCCGTGCAGCACTTGGTGATGTTGCAGTAGCCGAGACCGTGCTCGTCCTGGGCGGTGCGTTTGCGGTCCAGGCCGGACTCGGCGGCCGCGTCCAGGGGGTGCATGTCCAGCTCCGCGACCCGCATCAGGAAGCGGGGACCCGCGAACGCCGTCTTGTTCTCCTCGTGGTCACGGACCACATGGCAGGTGTCCTGGCACAGGAAGCACTCGATGCACTTGCGGAACTCCTGGGAGCGGTCCACGTCCTCCTGCATCATCCGGTACTCGCCGGGGGCGAGTTCGGCGGGCGGTGCGAAGGCCGGGACCTCGCGCGCCTTGGTGTAGTTGAAGCCGACATCGGTGACGAGATCCCGTACGACCGGAAAGGCACGCAGGGGAGTGACGGTGATCGTCTCCTCCTGGGTGAACACCGACATCCGGGTCATGCACATCAGGCGGGGGCGCCCGTTGATCTCGGCGGAACACGAACCGCACTTGCCCGCCTTGCAGTTCCAGCGGACGGCGAGATCGGGGGCCTGGGTCGCCTGGAGGCGGTGGATGATGTCGAGGACGACCTCGCCCTCGTTCACCGCGACCTCGTAGTCCTCCAGGCCGCCGCCCTCGACGTCCCCCCGCCACACCTTGAAGTGGGCGTCGTAGCCGCTCATTCGTACAGCTCCTCTTCGGCGAGGTACTTGACCAGCTCCTCCTTGTCGAAGAGGGCGAGCAGGTCGGCGCGGACGGGTTCGGTGGTCTCACGGGTGAGGTCGATCTGGCCGTGCGACGAGTCGGTGGCCGCGAGCCCGCCGGTCGGATCCGCGAGCCGGCACAGCAGGTTGACCGGGCGCCACGCGCGGTCCATCGTCGGGTGGTCCTCGCGGGTGTGGCCGCCGCGCGACTCCGTGCGCTCCAGCGCGGCCCGGGCCACACACTCGCTGACCAGCAGCATGTTGCGCAGGTCCAGGGCGAGATGCCAGCCGGGGTTGAACTGCCGGTGCCCCTCGACACCGGCCCGACGGGCCCGTACCAGCAGATCCGCCAGCTTCTCCAGCGCCTGCTCCATCTCCGCCTCGCGGCGGATGATGCCCACCAGGTCGTTCATGGTCTGCTGGAGTTCCTGGTGGAGGGTGTACGGGTTCTCCGGTGGCCGTCCGGGCTCCTCGCCCGGCGGTGGTCCCTCGGCGGAGAAGGGGCGCAGGGCCTCCGCCGCGGCCGTGTCGACCTGGGTCTCGTCCACGGGCGGACGGTCCGGGCCCCGGCCGGCCGCGTACTCGGCCGCGTGCAGCCCCGCCCGCCGCCCGAACACCAGCAGGTCGGAGAGCGAGTTGCCGCCGAGCCGGTTCGAGCCGTGCATACCGCCGGCCACCTCACCGGCCGCGAACAGCCCCGGCACCCCGCGGGCGGCGGCCGTGTCGGACTCGACCGCGATGCCGCCCATCACGTAGTGACAGGTGGGCCCGACCTCCATCGGCTCGGCCGTGATGTCGACGTCCGCCAGCTCCTTGAACTGGTGGTACATGGACGGCAGTCGGCGCCGGATCACCTCGGCGGGCATCCGCGTCGACACGTCCAGGAACACACCGCCGTGCGGGGAGCCGCGGCCCGCCTTCACCTCGGAGTTGATCGCGCGGGCCACCTCGTCGCGGGGGAGCAGCTCCGGCGGACGCCGGTTGTGGTCCGGGTCCTCGTACCAGCGGTCGCCCTCCTCCTCCGACTGGGCGTACTTCTCCTTGAAGACGTCGGGGATGTAGTCGAACATGAACCGCTTGCCCTCGGAGTTCCGGAGCACCCCGCCGTCGCCGCGCACCGACTCGGTGACGAGGATGCCCTTCACCGACGGCGGCCAGACCATGCCCGTCGGGTGGAACTGCACGAACTCCATGTTCAGCAGGGGCGCGCCCGCGAGGAGCGCCAGCGCGTGGCCGTCTCCCGTGTACTCCCACGAGTTCGACGTCACCTTGAAGGACTTGCCGATGCCGCCGGTCGCGATCACCACGGCCGGGGCTTCGAGGACGAAGAAACGGCCGGACTCGCGCTCGTAGCCGAAGACGCCGCTGACGTGTGAACCGTCTTTGAGGACCCGGGTGACCGTGCACTCCTGGAACACCTTCAGCCGGGACTCGTAGTCCCCGGTCTCCCGGTAGTCCTCCTGCTGGAGCGCGACGATCTTCTGCTGGAGCGTGCGGATCAGCTCGAGGCCGGTCCGGTCGCCGACATGCGCGAGGCGCGGGTACTCGTGGCCGCCGAAGTTGCGCTGCGAGATCCGCCCGTCCTTCGTACGGTCGAAGAGCGCGCCCCAGGTCTCCAGTTCCCACACCCGCTGCGGTGCCTCCCGCGCGTGCAGCTCGGCCATCCGCCACTGGTTGAGGAACTTGCCGCCGCGCATGGTGTCGCGGAAGTGGACCTGCCAGTTGTCACCGGAGTTGACGTTGCCCATCGCCGCCGCGATGCCGCCCTCGGCCATCACCGTGTGCGCCTTGCCGAACAGCGACTTGCAGATCACGGCGGTACGGGCACCCCGCTCGCGCGCCTCGATGGCGGCACGCAGTCCCGCGCCGCCGGCGCCGACCACGACGACGTCCCACTCCTGTCGGTCGACCACGGACATCAGAAGTCCTCACCCATCTAGAAGAAGCGCGGATCGTCGAAGACGCCGGACGCGACCAGGTACACGTAGAAGTCGGCGAGTGCCACGCTCACCAAGGACGCCCAGGCCAGCTGCATGTGGCGGGCGTTGAGCCTCCCCACGACCTGCCACGCCCGGTAGCGCACGGGATGTCGGGAGAAGTGCTTGAGCTTGCCGCCGACGATGTGCCGGCAGGAGTGGCAGGAGAGTGTGTACGCCCAGATCAACGCGATGTTGGCCAGGAAGACCAGGGTGCCGAGGCCCATGTGGCCCCACGCGTAGTGCTCGTCGCGGAACGAGAGCACGGTGTCGTAGCTCAGGATCCCGGCGACGACGATCGCGGCGTAGAAGAAGTACCGGTGGATGTTCTGCAGCACCAGCGGGAAGCGGGTCTCGCCCGTGTACTTCTGGTGCGGCTCGGCCACCGCGCAGGCCGGCGGGGACGCCCAGAAACCCCGGTAGTAGGCCTTGCGGTAGTAGTAGCAGGTCAGGCGGAAGCCGAGCGGGAAGATCAGGATGATGATCGCGGGGGAGATGCCCCACCAGCCGCCGAACAGGTCGGCGTTGGGGCCGTGCCGCATCGGCTCGCAGTTCTCCGCCAGACAGGGGGAGTAGAAGGGCGAGACGTATGGCGCCGCGTAGTAGTCGGCGTTCGCGAACGCCCGCCAGGTCGAGTACACGATGAAGGCGAGCAGGCCCGCGGCCGTGGCGGCCGGGGCCAGCCACCAGCGGTCGGTACGCAGGTGCGGGGCGTCGATCGCGGCGCGCGTACCGGTGCGTACGCCGCCGCGTGGACGGTGGGGGTCTTCGGTTACCGGGGGTTCCGTGCCAGTGGCCAATGCATGACTCCGGTCGGGTCGGGAGTCGAACGGTCAGGATCTGTCGTTTCCTGTCACTTCCCGGGGTAGGTGGACAGGCCTCAGGGAGCGCGGCGGTCCCGGGCGCCGAGTCCCTCGTCGTCCGAGTCCGTCCACAGGCTGTTGTCGTACGGGGCGTCGGACATCGGGACGAGTTCGGGGCGCCGGGTTTTCGCCGGCCCGGGGGAGGCGTCCCGCAGCAGCGCGACACTCTCGCGCAGGCGGTCCGCGTCGGCCCGGACGCGGCGCATCTCCAGGCCGCCGCTGCCGAGCTGCTGTTCCAGGCGTTTCACGGACCGGGACAGCTCGTCGAGACTGCGCTGGACTGACGTCAGTTCGTCGTTCACGGACATGACGTGACCTCACTTCCGTGGGCGGATGGGCCCTGGGCGGCAACGTTCATGCGCCTGCGAGTGTTGCGCGTCACACCGGTCGGTGGGAAGGGACGTGCACCGATTGGCCGAGGCGTATGGGTGCATCCCGTGGTGCGTTGCGCCGCGCGGGTGGGTTTCCCGTCTGTCGTCGCCGTGTCGCTGTCTGTTGCTGAACCCTTTCCTCTTCAGTGGCCGCATACATGTGATCAGCTCCATATACCACCAAAAGTGATCATAACGCCCGCGGCTCCCGGAGGTACACAGTGATGTCCCACGACGGCGTCGGACCGCGCGCGGTGATGCGCTCGGCCGCCTTCCTCACCACGGGCGCGCTCGCGGTGTCCGTGCTCACCGGCTGCAGCTCCGAGGACGCGGCGGGCAGACCCCTCGCCGGCCAGGACATCGCGCCGGCCGCCCGCGCCCAGATCGCCGAGGGCGGCACCCTCCGCTGGGCGGTGGACGCCGTACCGGAGACGCTGAACACGTACCAGACGGACGCGGACGCGGCCACCACCCGGATCGCCCAGGCCGTGCTGCCGTCGATGTACCGGATGGACGTGAACGGCCGGCCGCAGCGGAACTCCGACTACCTGGAGTCGGCGAAGGTGGTCGGCACCGAGCCGAAGCAGGTCGTGCTGTACAAGCTGAACCAGCAGGCCGTCTGGAGCGACGGCAGGGAGATCGGCGCCGCCGACTTCGCCGCCCAGTGGCGTGCCCTGTCCGGCAAGGACACCGCGTACTGGACCGCCCGCAACGCCGGCTACGACCGCATCGAGAAGATCGAGCGCGGGGCGAACGACCTGGAGGTCAAGGTCACCTTCGCGAGGCCGTACGCCGACTGGCAGTCGCTGTTCTCGCCGCTGTACCCCAAGGACGTCATGGGCACCCCGGACGCCTTCAACGACGGGGCCCGGCGGAAGCTGAAGGTCACCGCCGGTCCGTTCGCCCTGAAGAAGGTGGACCGCAAGGAAGGCGCGGTCACCCTGACCCGTAGCGCACGGTGGTGGGGGAGCCCCGCCAAGCTGTCCGAGATCGTGCTTCCGGCAGTACCGCGCGCCGAGCGGGCCGCGGCGCTGGCCGACGGGAGGATCGACCTGGCCGAGGTCGACCCCGCCGCGGCCGGGCGCATCACCCTCGCCGCCGGATCCCAGGGCAAGGGCACGACTACCGCGCTCCAGGGCCCGGGCGGCAGCGAGCGGCGCGAGAAGAGCGCGAAGTACAAGCGGCGGCAGAAGGACCTCCAGGGCTACGAGGTCCGCAAGTCCCTGGAGCCGGCCTACACCCAGCTCGCCCTCAACGGTGCCGAGGGTCCGCTCGCCGACGAGCGGGTCCGCCGGGCCGTGGCCCGCGCCCTCGACCGGGGGGAACTGGCGAAGGCCGTCCTCAAGCCGCTCGGTCTGCCCGCGGTGCCTGTCGGAAGCCACCTCGCGCTCGCCGGGCAGGCCGCGTACGCCGACAGCAGCGGCGCGCTCGGCGGCCAGGACACCGCGGAGGCGCAGGCGCTGCTCGCGGACGCGGGATGGGTGCCCGGCGGACCGGTCGCGAAGACGAAGAAGGGCGAGAAGGCGGCCGGGCCGGAGAGGGAGACGGGGGAGGAGACCGAGAAGACCGAGAAGGAGTCGGAGGGCGGAGACGGCGGCACGTACAGCGTCGACGGGGACAACGAGGGCGACAGCGCGGACGACCGCGCGGACAGCCACGCGGACAACAAGGCGGGGGTCGAGACGGGCCGGGAGGAGGGCTCGACGCACCTCGCCCAGGACGGCAAGCAGTACGCCGACAAGATGAGGCAGGGCGGCGCGCCCGGCGCCTACGCCCCCAAGGGCACCGCCGCCCCCGCGGGCGCCGCGGCCGCGCCGCTGGCCAAGGACGGCAAGCCGCTCACCCTTCGCTTCGTACTTCCCTCGGGCCCCGGCTCGGAGAGCGTGCGCACCGTCGCCGACCGCATCACCCGCATGCTGGAGAAGGTCGGCATCCGCACCGAGATCTCCAGGGTCGCGGACGAGAGCTACTTCAAGGACCACATCGCGTCCGGCCAGTACGACCTCGCCCTCTACTCCTGGCCCGCCTCCGCCTTCCCCGCCACCGACGCGCGTCCCATCTTCGCCAAGCCGGTGCCGGCCGCCGACGGCTCCCTGAACGTCGAGCAGAACTACACCCGCGTCGGCACCGACCAGGTCGACCAGCTCTTCGAGCAGGCCGTCGGCACGCTGGACCAGGACGAGAGCCGGAGCCTGCTCCGCAAGGCGGACTCCCGCATCTGGGCGGCCGCCGGTTCCATCCCCCTCTACCAGCGCCCCCAGCTGACGGCCGCCCGCAAGAGCGTCGCCAACGCCGGCGCCTTCGGCTTCCAGACCCCGGTCTACGAGAACATGGGCTTCCTCAAGAAGGGCGCGAAGGCATCGGCGAGCCCGTCGTCGGGCGGCTGATCGCCTCTGACAGGGCGCTACTCGATCGGGTGATCCCGTAGGGGGTCGAGGCCAGGAGGCTCCCTACGGTCATAGCGTTGATGCTATGACATGGGGTACCGTCGAACTGGAGCCGGAGGTCGCCGAATGGCTGGCCGGGCTCGACGACAAACGCTGGGCGCAAGCCCTCATGCATCTCGACTTGCTGGAGCAGCAAGGAGTCCACCTGGGCGAGCCGTACACGCGTCAGCTCGACGGGAAACTGAGAGAGCTGCGCTTCTACTGCGGCGGCGAGCGCGTAAGGATCACGTACTGGATCACTTCGGGGCGCCGCATCGTCATGCTCACCGAATTCCACAAGACGAAGATGCGGGAGTTCGCCGAGGTGGAACGAGCTCGTCAGGCCATGAAGCGATGCCAGGCCGAAGGCCACACCGCGGACGAGGAGGAACTGTGACGGAGACCAGGCGAACCAGCCTCGACGAGGCCCGCCGAGCCCGAGCTGTCACTCCCGAGATCAAAGAGGAGTACGCGGCAGCACAGCTGCGCTACGCACTCGGTGAGGCAGTCCGCAGGCAGCGACAGGAACTGGGGCTGTCGCAGCAGGAACTCGGCCGCCTGGCAGGCATGACCCAGTCGGCCGTGGCCCGCTTCGAGGGCGGCGGCACCGTACCTACGATCCCTCTCCTCGAACGTCTTGCCAGCGCCCTCGGACTTGAACTGAGGGTGGAGCTGGCACCCCAGGCGAAAAGCGCATAACCCTTGCGGACTAGAAGACGTGTCGCCCGGGGAAGGACATGTCCTTCCCCGGGCGACACGTTGCCGCCGTTAAGGCTGTAGGTGTCAGCCGTGCTTGGCGCGGCTCGCGGAGCGACCGCGCTCCTTCTGGTCGAGGACGACCTTGCGGATACGAACGGCCTCCGGGGTCACCTCGACGCACTCGTCGTCGCGGCAGAACTCCAGGGACTGCTCCAGGGAGAGCTTGCGCGGCGGGACGATCGCCTCGAACGAGTCGGCGGCGGCCGAGCGCATGTTGGTGAGCTTCTTCTCCTTGGTGATGTTCACGTCCATGTCGTCGGCGCGCGAGTTCTCGCCGACGATCATGCCCTCGTACACCTCGGTGCCGGGGTCGGTGAACAGCACACCGCGCTCCTGGAGGTTCGTCATCGCGAAGGCGGTGACGGCACCCGAGCGGTCGGCGACCAGCGAGCCGTTGTTACGGGTCGTCAGCGTGCCGAACCAGGGCTCGTGGCCCTCGTGGATGGAGTGGGCGATGCCCGTACCGCGCGTACCGGTGAGGAACTCGGTACGGAAGCCGATGAGACCGCGGGAGGGGACGACGAACTCCAGGCGGACCCAGCCCGAGCCGTGGTTCGACATGTTGTCCATGCGGCCCTTGCGGACGCCCATGAGCTGCGTGACCGCGCCCATGTGCTCCTCGGGCACGTCGATCGTCATGCGCTCGACCGGCTCGTACGTCTTGCCGTCGACCTGCTGGGTGACGACCTGCGGCTTGCCGATGGTCAACTCGAAGCCCTCGCGGCGCATCTGCTCGACCAGGATGGCGAGCGCCAGCTCACCGCGGCCCTGGACCTCCCAGGCGTCCGGACGCTCGGTGTCGAGCACCCGGAGCGAGACGTTACCGATCAGCTCGCGGTCCAGGCGGTCCTTGACCTGACGGGCGGTGACCTTGCGGTCCTTGACCGCGGCCTTCGCGGAGGCGCCCTTGCCGGTGCCGCCGCGGCCGACCAGCGGCGAGGTGTTGGTACCGATGGTCATCGAGATCGCGGGCTCGTCGACCGTGATCAGCGGGAGCGGGATCGGGTTCTCGGGGTCGGCGAGGGTCTCGCCGATCATGATGTCCGGGATGCCGGCGACGGCACAGATGTCACCGGGGCCGGCCTTCTCGGCGGGCTTGCGGGTGAGCGCCTCGGTCATCAGCAGCTCGGTGATGCGCACGTTGGACATCGTGCCGTCGCGCTTGATCCACGTGACGGTCTGGCCCTTGCGCAGCTCGCCCTGCTCGACGCGGAGCAGCGCGATACGGCCGAGGAAGTTGTCGGCGTCCAGGTTCGTGACGTGCGCCTGGAGGGGGGCGGCCTCGTCGTAATCCGGAGCCGGGACGTGCGACAGGATCGTGGAGAAGAACGGCTCCAGGCTGTCGCTGTCGGCCGGGACGGTGCCGTCCTCCGGCTTGGTCAGCGAGGCGACACCGTCACGCGCACAGGCGTAGACGATGGGGAACTCGATCTGCTCCTCGTCCGCCTCCAGGTCCAGGAAGAGGTCGTACGTCTCGTTGACGACCTCGTCGATCCGGGAGTCCGCGCGGTCGGTCTTGTTGATGCACAGGATGACCGGCAGGCGCTGCTGAAGCGCCTTGCGCAGCACGAAACGGGTCTGGGGCAGCGGGCCCTCGGACGCGTCGACGAGCAGGACCACCGCGTCCACCATCGACAGACCGCGCTCGACCTCGCCGCCGAAGTCGGCGTGGCCGGGGGTGTCGATGATGTTGATGGTGATGACGTCGC
>Ga0307514_10005165_pt1 | contig 11773 bp, 16 predicted proteins | sample 16_EM_MG_FD_203088 | JGI IMG/M metagenome (GOLD analysis project Ga0307514, IMG submission 203088) | Populus trichocarpa ectomycorrhiza microbial communities from riparian zone in the Pacific Northwest, United States - 16_EM | ecosystem: Host-associated > Plants > Roots > Unclassified | place...
GAGGGTGAGGAACAAGAAACGATTGCAGCCGTCTGGGTGATCGTGTTTCACACCAGCCGTCGTTCGAGCCATCAATCCCGACAACCGCGACATTCTGATTGGTTGAACGGTTTGGCCTGAAGTCCACAGGAGAGACTGCCATCCCGGGCCCGCCCGAGGTTGCAGTGGATTGCCGTTGCTGATCGATTCGGTTGTGGCGAATCTATTGACAGTGAGCGAAGCTCATGTGGTTGTGAAGCGAATGGAATAGGAAAAAAAAGGGTTGGTTCACGTTTCAATTGGAAGGGGCAGCTGCAGGAAGAGTCTTGGGGGTGTATGGTGGTACCCGGCCGGCAGCGCAGTTGTCTGCGCACGGGCACGGGCCGACTACTTGAAAGGTGTGATCGGAGATCCCGTGTTTCCGCACAGAAGAGCAAACTAAACCTCTGAGGGTACAGGTTCCGTCGCGAGACCCTCAGAGGGACGGACGCGACCAGGGTGAGTTCAATGGTTGAGGTTTGTAAGCAGTTCAGGTTTGCCGTGACATGTTACTGTCACGTTGAGTCATGCGTGACTCTGCGCGGCTAGTCGCGTTCTAATTAGCAAGCCCCCTCGACGCGTCTTTTCACGGCATCTTATGGACAACCTTCATGACGATACCCCGCAGTACGACGACAGCGACGACGACGAATTCGACTGGGAAGAGGTCTACGTCCCATCTCAGCCACAACCAGGTTCATCTGCGATCGTAGCCGCGGACATCAGCACTCCGGTTGCTCCGGCTATTTCAACAATCGAGATTACCCTTGAATCCCGCAAGGCTAAAAAGGACAAAGAGGACGCATTGTGAGTATGTAACACCCCCACGTTCAACGACGCTTGAACCTTTGTAAGGAAAAAAGCTCTCAATGCGGCTGTCTATGCTGAACGCCTCACTCGAGTTAACTGCCATAAGGTCCATACCGTCTTCCTCATTGCGAACGCCATCCTCAGAAACAAATGGCTCAACAACAAGCTGCTACATGTACGCGTTTTTTCTCTCGAGGTCAAAGGGTACAGGTGCTGACTCTTAATCGCCTGCAGGCTCGGTTGATGTCCCTGACGCCGTTGGACTTGCAAGCCGCATTCCTTAATATCAAGAAGTCCCGTGTACCCGACGCGGCATACCGAGGGCACATATTCGAGAACTCGATAAAGACACTGGTCGAGTGGTGGGCACATGCATTTTTTCGGGTCCAGAAAACAGGTCACATTCAAAGTTACACGTACGAGGAGATCCAAGAACTCCTCAAATCCGACGACTACGAGTTCGATGAGGACTACAAGCTTGCATATGCTTCGTTCGAGGGCCACGAGATTGTCAAGTCTCCAAAGAGCTTGATGAAGCACGCTCTGATGAGGAGCGGGTCTCGTGATGTCAGTGCACAGCTTTTCACTGCCCTCTGCCGAGCCTTGGATATCCCGGCTCGGTTAGTTGTCAGCCTTCAGAGCGTTCCGTGGAAAGCGAACGCCGGTAAATCAAAACCGACTGGGAAGAAGAGATCCAAACCCGACACCCCCGCTGACTCTGATGACGTGGAGGTTGTCGTCCCCGCAATCCGTGATATCAAGGGCAAGGGTCGAGCGACAGACTCTGACGGTGGATACGTCTTTTCGGATGGGAGCAGATCTTCCACTGTTGCATCGCCCTCCGTCAACGGGAAAGGCAAAGACAAGGGCAAACGGAAAGCAACCCCTGCAGTTCGTCTCCACAAATCACGCCCAAAATCGCGGGGAAGTTTAGAAGGTAGTTTATAGGCTCCCCAACGTCGCTTCACTTCGGCTGATAATAACTTTTAGATGATTTAGAGTTGACATCGGCCCCTCCGACAATGTGGACAGAAGTTTTTTCGCGTTCGGACTGTTGTTGGTTACCAGTCGATCCAATCCGAGCGATTGTCAACAAACGCAAGGTATTCGACCCCGCTTACTCAAACCTCCCGAGAAAGGGAGGGAGTGTCCGTAACCGAATGCTATACGTGATGGCGTTTGAAGAGGACAGTTTCGCCCGGGACGTTACGGCTAGGTACGCAAAGGATTACGGTGCAAAGGTCGCGAAGATGCAGCGCAGTGGGGGGGTGGGGAACAGTAGGAAGGAGTGGTGGGAAAAGATTGTCGCCATGGTTCAGAGACCATACCGACTGGTAATGTGATTGGACCAGAAACTCTCGCCGATACTGACCGAGTTCTACGGCAGAATCGAGACGAGGTCGAAGATGAACAATTACAGTCTAACCAATTGACAGAGGGCATGCCTACCACAATAGCAGGGTTTAAAGATCACCCCATGTACGCGCTATCAACGATATTGTATTCTCCATTGGTCTTCTCAATTGTCTATTTCGCAGCTACGCGCTCGCTCGTCACATAAAACAAACCGAAGTGATTCATCCTCTCGCAGAGGTAGGCAAGTTTCGCGGCGAGTCGGTATACCCACGGGGGAACGTGCTCTCCCTCAAAACTTCCGAGAGCTGGATGCGTCAAGGGTATAAGATCAAGGAAGGCGAGCAACCGATGAAGATGATCAAACAGCGCGCCGTGACCATTAACAAGAAGCGTGCGGTCGAGATGGCGCTTGCAGACCAGAACGGTGATGGAAGTGGAGAGGGAAATGAGGGTGGGATGATGCAAGGTTTGTACGCAAAAGGTCAGACGGAATTGTACATACCACCACCCGTGGTCGATGTGAGTTTCTCGTATCCCCATCTGGCTATTTCCTTTTCCTTTTATGGCGGGTGTAGCTCACCTTACTTCTGGCTAACGCTGACCGAATTTTAGGGCATTATCCCTAAGAATAACTTTGGCAATATTGATCTTTATGCTCCTTCCATGTTACCGAATGGGGCTATCCACATACCTCGTACGTCTTCGGGTCTTCCAGCACTTAGTTTATATGCCCCACCGACGACACTTGGACGCGATCACTGATAAATACATACTCAGACAAGGGCACTGCCAAAATCGCGAGGGACCTCGGCGTGGATTATGCAGAAGCTGTGGTGCGTGCAGGGCCGGTCTTTTGTCCGAAAAACTAGCGCCATATCCCGTTAACGTGCAGGTGTCGTTCGAGTTCAAGAACAGGAAGGCCATGCCCGTTTTAAGCGGAATAGTGATCGCGTCTGAGCACGAAGCGCTGATCCTCGAGGTCCGCGAAATAGATGTCTCATAATACAATTCACCAACTCATATTCGCGTTTTGATTGGCTGAGCAGGCGTACTGGCAAGTAGAGCACCATCGAGCCGAAAAGGAGGAAATCAAACGCCAAGCGGATGTACTGAAACGTTGGGCTCGTTTGGTCAAAGGTCTCCAGATTCGTCGCAGACTCCAAACCCAATACCAACGGGCCGATACCGGACCTAACCTTCATGGGGAAAACCGTGACGTGAATGTTAAGGGAAAACCCACGGGTACACAGCAGATCGTTGTCCAAGTACCGACCGCGGATTCAGAACCCGGCTCTGTGCTGCTGGGTTCGCATGATGTCGCGACGCCCGAGGTTGGCGGGTTGTATACAGGGGTAAGTCACCCGCGGGTGGCCTCTTCTCATGCGGTGTGCTCACGTTCAACTAATCCTGTGTTCTCCGATTTATCGCAGGCACATCACGATCCAGACCTCTTCCACGCCGGAGGGTTCATCGCCACGGCAGACGAAATTGTACAGCCCTTCAGTCTTCCACGATCCCAGTACCTACGACCCAAAGATCACGCTCCTTCTCCGCCCGCGAGCGGTGATGACGTGGAAATGGTTCTGGATTCAGAAGGGGTTGCGGATGAGGATCTTTTGACGCCAAATGGGTACGATTCGATGAGGGTCACCAAAGATGAAATGGGGTACGATGATGGGCGTGATAAGGCTCCCTCCGAATCAGAAATGGCGAACGAGCCGATGAAGACTATGACCGAATTGGCTGCTGAACACGCAGAACGGCAGCGCCAGCTTGAACTGGGGTTTATGAAAGGTTCCAAACTTCCCAGGCGAAGTGTCAGGTCTTCGCGTGCCCGGAAAAAGGCAACGGATGATGAAAGCGAGGACGGACTTGGCCTGGATGGGGATGAGCCCTTTCTCAGCGACTACATCTCCGATTCCCCAGTACCAAGGAAGCAGAATCGATCCTCCACCAAACGTACCGAAAAGGCACCGAAGAAACGTCCCAGGAGTCCCGAGGTCGATGGAGGCTCCGATGTCGAGTACGACGGATCGCCCTTGTCAAACCCAGCGTCGACAGGACCGAGACGTAAAGCTACGGCAAGGGCGACGAAAGTAACAACGACAGCCATTCGTACGGTATCCGGTTCCAATTCCACCTCTATCGCCGTGCCGGCATCGGATCGAGTTTTGCGATCGAGGAAGGCAAGGGCCTAGCCCCCCTTCGTCTACGAGCGGTCCTGGTGGGGGCGACCGGTTTGTCACCCGAAGCGACAGGCACGAGATCCTGGTTGTCCGCGGGGTTTGGGTTGGATCCTGTGCCACTCTGGTTCACTGTTCGGACTGTGTTGATCGTGTTGAATGGTTTTCGCAGGCGATTAGATTGAGCAGACGTTGGGCTGTCAATCTGAAGCGGCATCCTTTGATTACTTCCTTCACGTACATCTCGTAAAACCCTTTGGGAATCTTTGGCCAGATCTAGGGATCTTAGTGAGTCGTAGATACTGCGGGAAAACCTCTAGTGTCGCATAGTTAGCATATCACGGGCCCCCGTTTTATTCGATCAGACGTGTTCAACGCGTGATGTTTTGATCTATGCTTCGAAAACGGGCGCGTTGGATACATAAGGGGTCCAAAATCTGTGGTGGAACGGGGGAGGAAATTGAACGTCTTAGCTGACATGCCGAAACTGCTGAAAGGGGACCGACATTCTACCCCTCCGATCGTAACCCCACCCTTCTATTCCATCGAGTCCCGAAGAGTGGCGTCTGGATGGAACGGGACGAGACATGCAAAAGTCAGGTAAGAGGTGTGACCTCGGACCTCAGGAAAGACCCTGGACACATTAAGATGTCCACCGCTCCCACTGTAACCGCCGATAGAATTCTCATTGGGATTAGTGTAACCTACCCTCCGATTTGGGCTCGTATCTTCTCCAGCAAGACCATTAGAGTACTCGATTGGATCGGTGGTCGCTTCAGGGTCGGTGGCGAAGTTAAGGTTGGTGCCAACGGTGGTGTCCACATTATCATGATCATGATCACCTTTCCGGATCCCGGAGCCGACCTTCGCGGTCGAGGTTTTGCCACCTTCCCCTTCTTCAGTCTTTACCCGCTTCAAGGAAGCGTCCTCCTGCACTTCACCGAGTTCCAACTCGTCCGCAGCTTCTTCGCGTTTCCGTTTGGCTTTGGAGGCGGCTGACGAAGCTATCTGCCGTAATCGCCTCTCCTCCCGACGTACGGCCATGTCTTTCAGTTCTTCGCCGACCTGGCGGACTGATTTTAATGGAGCTATTTTGTTCACTTCGTGAGGACGCATCAGAGTTTCGTACATCGTTATCTCTACGAAATGAAAGAATGGAAATGCGCGGTTGGCGTGGCGTGAGCTCGTGGAGGAAAACAGGTGAAGGTTGACGTTGATAAGCAACGTGCAAGACGCATACCTGTGAATCCATGTTCATTTAACGCATTGACAGTCCTCAAGACTTGCTCCATGCACGGACTAAAGCAGCAAATCCTCGTGGTTCGGTCTTTCTAACGAAAGGACGGATTATGGGAGCCTCAGTAAGGGAGGGACAGGGAAAAAGCGGGAGGTCGAGAGTTGACGTACGCGCAACGCGGACTTGGCGTGTTGGACTGCTTCCCATGGCGCTGGAAGATCCAGGAACACTAGAAAACGCAAAGAACCGTTATCGAATTCCGTCTCCCAACACCCACCCGTCTGGCACCCAAGGAGACAAAAAGGCGACAGTTTGATAGAGATAGTTACCTGCGTCAGCAGTGTCCACGATCGAAAATCCGTCCTTGCAAACATTCCTGTGAGTTAGCGTGACGTTTGACATTCCATGCTCGGTAAACTCTTGACTGAAAATGGAATACATATACCCCCAAGTAGCGGAGGTTGTGCGGCAAAACAATTCAATGGGTAAGCAAAATCATGGAAGGGGACTTGATTCGGTGAGGTTAGGAAAGCACTCACCGAGCTTTCAACGCCCTGGCCTCGTGGAACTCATATGACCATAGATGGCCCGAAGATCCTATTGTCCGAGCTGTCGAGTGAGAGAACGACCCTGAACCTGTACCTGTATACGCGGAAACCTTCAGCATACTATTCGCACGATCGAACATAGAGGGTCAAGGTTCTCGGGAGGTGTAGCGAGGCCATCGGATCCATTCTTTCTGATCACGATGATCAGCGGTGGTCATGGAGTAGAATCGGAGCCGTAGCTTATTGCCGACGGGACTCTGAGGAAAAAAAACACTTGTTGTACATTCCACGTTATTTGCCGTTCGGATTACGTTGGACGGAGGGCCGCTTGACGAGGGTAGGTCGAAGACTGTATGGTATCCGAGAAGGGGGAGAATAAAGGGTGGTGGCCTTACCTGCCTCGATGACGTTTGATCCGGGTCTGATGTTTAGCCAGGAAGTAACGAACGCGATGTCTGCAAGGTACAAGATCTGGGTACGATGCGGAAGAGCCATGGTCCAAAGTTCCGGGGTGGGACGTAAGACGTGGATGAAACCGCGTCCATGGCTGGAGGCAACTTTCGAGCCATAAGGAAGACCAATGAGGTCGTCGTGGCGGTAAGAGCCGAACTTGCTGTTGAATAGTTTACCGGCGGTAACCTGGAGAGGTTGAAGGAACTCTCTCGTCTAGATGGTTCTTCACTTTTCTTCTCGTCGCGAGAATCGGACGAGAAATTCTTACGAGCCATACGATAACCAAATCGCCGTCTTGGATTTCTCTGTTTTCCGACCACATTTGGCGTGATGGTTCTTGAAAGAGCGTAAGAGATTACTCTACCACGTTGGAAAAGGAAGAGTCGTAGCTGGATGCGTACATCACGTGCTCAACAGCAGAGAGATTAAGTTTCCAAAATCGAATCTGTGCGAAATCTCGCTAAAGAAGCTCCTTTTTATTTTATTTTATTTATTTATTTGTATCGGGGATACTCCAGAGCGAGAAAAAAAGGAAATCTTGTTTTGTTTCGCTACCAGTCGCATAATACGTCGTATCCAATCTTCGAGGTGATTTTCGGGAGAAGCCGAGACGAGCGATGTGTGGATCGAACTAGGCGCCCGTCATTCAACCCTTCCCATATAAAATCCAACGAAGGCAAATTGAACAAATGGCAGAGCTCGTGTTGCCCTTCCTTCTCTCTCCCATTCTCTCCTGCCAGACTATCTACCCGGGGAACCATCGTTATCTATCATGACGAAGACTAAGGAACCTTCCGCCTTGTCCTTCAGTACGCGTTACCTCTCCCTCACACTCTACTTTATTGTTCCTAACTTAATCCGATCCCAAGTCGGTATAGTGGACTTTTCGGAAAATGTGCGTCCACGACCGTCGACTCTGCACGCACGACGTTGATACTTATTCGTGCATTAGGCGATGTGGCTCTACTGTTCGAGCTCTGTCACCGAGCTCCTTGGATGGGAGTCCGCAGACCTCGTGGGTACGCCGTCCATAGACCTCACGCATCCGGATGAATCAGACGCGATTCGGCGTCTTCATTAGTAAGTCTTTCGTCGTTGTCTGCGCTACGGGCGTTAACACCATAGTCAACAGCGACACGATTGCGCAGGACAAAGCGGCAGTGTTGGCATACCTTCGGCTGCGGCACAAGGACCCCCTGCATGGCTATATCCTGTGTTGCGTCGTACGTGCTACCGACCTCACCTTGCATGTTTGCTGACAAGTGTCGTTTGATAAGTCTCGGACGATTGTCCATACCGTGACAGTGGGGAGTGTTTCATTTGCCCGCCCGGGGCCAAAGGCGATGCACAACGCATCAACTGCGCAGGAGGTGCAAATCATCTCACCCACGGCATCCAATTTTCAATTCAGGGTGAGTATACCGGGCCGCCACTAAGCGTCCTGTTTTGATGGACTGTTTCTGAGGTAGAAGTGGAACGACCCGTCACCGATGCCACCCTGTGACGTCCCTGCTAACCTTGCTGGGCCATCTAATCTGCCTGTCACCTCTCTCGGCTCCTCACAGCCCCTCTCCATCAGCGATCTGTTTTCTAATCGACCCACGAGCTATCCCCATTTTTCCCCTCAGTCCCCCCGCACTCTTTTTATCCTCAATCGATTTTCCGTGAACTGTAACGTCGAGTATTGCTCGAACGATTGTGTCCTTCCGACTACTGCGATCATGGGTCGTCCATTCTATGATTTTGTGGCCCCCAAAGACGAATCCCTGGTGCGAAGCTGGATTGATACTTGCAAGAGCTGGGGAGTGAACGAGCATGGCCAGCCCAGCGACGGCGGTTTTGGTTTCGGAAAGTTTACGGTCTACGTTCCTGGGAGAGATTCAAGGTAGGGGTCACTAACGTCTCCCACAACATCTGCTAACAGTGTTTTCGCCCGGTAGAGCTGTTGAGGAGCTCCCTCCACAACCACCAAGGCGTGGGCCTGAACCTTATGGCAGGAAGGGTGATAATAACCCTGGTTCGAGGACTGTTGGCAGGTCACGGGGAAGAAACCATGGCCCTGGGCCGTCGTCAATCTCACACAAGTACCGACCGGAGAACGAGGTCCTTGTGGATGTTATCTTCTCGGCCCATTCGGACGGACTTATGGCCATCCTTAGGAAGGCTTGAATGATTCGTTTCCCTACAGGCTGTTTATGTATTCCACGAAATTTGTGATACTTCCTTCTTGACCCTCTCTAGCTTTCTTACCGTCATCCGCACCCGTTACAGTTAGAATCTCCCATGAAACCGGATATATATCTGCAGTTAATATCGTCTCGTGTCTCTCTGTGGTATCTTGGCCGCTTCGAAAACAATAACCTCAAGTCCTTTTGTTCGCACCGAGTGTTGCTTCCTGAACCGCCTTTTTGCTCCGCACTCTGAATCCTCAGTAGATTGTCCAACGCGCTTCGAAAGGTTCACAATGCTCTGGTCAAAACCCGCGGAACAGTAGCAGTGGAGTTCACATTCAAACCTGAACCTCCTGGAATGTACAGTTGACAGTGAGATACACCGAGCCAACGAAAGAGCGCACGTTACATCGAGATTAGGTGCTGAGGGAGGAGGTTTCTTTGCCTATCGTGACGAGCATCTCGGACCTGTGGCACTGAGCAAACAAGTTGTCTCTCCTCCCTTGCTAGGGCGTACCTTATCACTTACGACAACCGGGCAGTATATGAAACTAAAAAGAGTGTAGTCATCGGGAGTATTCATTATGTCCAAACTCAAACACCAAGCGTCTTCATAGTTATTGTCTTACGTTGCGAAATGAGTGTGGAATCGCCTTGTACGCTTCGGAATATCGGGTGATAGTATATACGAGGGAGAGATTTCGCCTGATCCACTGGATCTCATGATCATCAAGTTCTGTGTCGTCCTCGCCGCAAATTTATCTCGGCATCCCCTGCTTCGACGTCTTCGGCGCTCTTTTTTCGAACTACTATAGGTGGATCCGGAAGTCCGGGGAGATGGTGTTAGTCAATCGTCGTGACTTGTGTGTATTCTGATAGGCAGATACGACGGCCTCGCGCTCTCGTAAGCTTAGTGGTCGCCGGTTTACCTTCTAATCCGCTGTGGTTGGTTGTTTCCCTCGTTGCCGCCACGGCGAGTCGGAATGCCGACATGTCTATAACCAGATCTGGTTTATCCCGATGGAACGTGGCGCGCACTATGCGTGTGCTTGCATGTGGTGCGGGCTCTGTGGAGCACAAGCGTAAACCTCCGACCGATACGGGGATTCGCACTCTGAAGGCCTCGGACCTCTTGCCTCAGGCAGGGTCATGGGTACGCGACTCATGGATGATGTACGTTACCCTAGGAGGGTTTTCATTAGTCCTTCGCACCTTACCACGAGATTTGGACGTAAAACAACTCTGGAACCGGTCATTGGAGGTGGGTTGAGAGACAGAACTGGAAGTCGAGAATCCCGTACCTGGTCGCCACCACGGTGATCGAATGGTTTGTCCATCGCGTAATGCCACTCAAAAAAAGGCCGTTATACGGTGACTTAGATGTTACACGCTAATACCTCGGATATTAGTAAAATAAGACATCCCCCCGTGATCAAAGTACGGCGAATCAAGAGGTGTGGGAAAATGGAGGGAGAGGAAAGAGGAAGAGGTGTTTGAGTCGACGTTGGCAGGTGTTCCGTGTGAATTCGGTAAATCCTCGGGGGCACCTGACCCACAGGGTTCCGAACTTTAGGGACTTCCACATACGAGGAAGGATCGGACGTAACTTACCTCGGCCTTCCTGTTTTCCTCGCCAACATCGGGCTCCATGCAAAAGATGCCTCTAATTCCAGTGTCACCGGTTGTTGGTCGCCAATGGCGTTTCTCTCTCGCATTCATATCCACCTTTTCCCCTATCTTCGTCAACCTCACGCGCACGTCCGTCATTACGGCCTTCTTTGGAAATTTTACTAGAATTTGGGAAGTCTTAGGACCAGATCGCAACCCCACGATGATCAGTGAGGTCCGACCGTAGTTTGCCTGTTGCGTTGGGACCGAGGGACGAAGATAGCGTCCTTCCCGAAACGCCCCCTCCCCGCTCTGTTGCGAGAGTACCCAACTGTGTATCCTTCGTCTGGGGCCTGGAGTCTTTTTTCTGGTACGATCCGAATACGGCAAGCGACTCTGTTGGCCAATGAACCCCGTATCCGTTTCTTGTTACCAGAAAATCTGACATTGGCATGATCCCCTCTTCCCCCGTTGACTATACTGGTTCGGGAAGCTCCGTTAATTATTACATATTACCGGCTTCTGATAGGTTGTCTTGCGCTCCGGCTTCCCATAATTTTGCAGATCGACACATCTGGTCCTCTTCCACGCAGGCGGTGTCAGCGAGTCGGCACATTCTATAGCACACTGTATTTCCAAGTTGAGCATTCTTCTTTCTGGGGTCTCTTCTGAGGAAAGAAGCCGCTTGACTGTTCTGCATTTGTTGTAGCGATCCAGGGGGCCGGGTGAACCTCATGTGTTACAACCGCGAAACCTCCGCAAGACAGAACTTCACCTTACCCGAGATGGAGGGATATCCCTCGGTCAAAGGGTCCACACTCAGGAGAACCGCCACCACCGTCTCAAATTCTAACGAACCATCGCTGATCCTCATGCATCACAGAGCAGAAGCGGGCACAATGTGAAGGCGGACGTTTTGGGTACCATCGACGTCTGGGTTTCCCCTCGAATGCCCGTAGGCATTATGTGGTGGCTACCCCCGAATCCACTCGGCCAAAACTAACTCCCCATGGAATATTTCCCGAAGGACGAGAAGGGGATGGCAAGCACGTACCTTGGTGAGGTATTTCCGGTATTTCGCTGTCCCGTTTCCGAGAACGAACGCTTCCCAGGTTCGAGTCTATGATAACACCCGCCCGCGACGACGAGCCACAGAAACAAGCATCCAATCGCTCCCTCTCTTGATCGGGTTTTCACTGGAACGCCTCGTAAGGAGGGTGGAATCCCCGCTGAGGTGCCCGATGAACACTATCATAGTGGGCTAAACACGCAAATAACCGTTTTCAGTTTTCGCCGCCCAGGTCCCGAGACTTGAAGATTGACGGTCAGGGATACTGATCAGACGCCCCTCTTTGCTCCGATCCACTATTCCATCTAGGCTGCCATCGA
>Ga0307514_10005166_pt1 | contig 11773 bp, 11 predicted proteins | sample 16_EM_MG_FD_203088 | JGI IMG/M metagenome (GOLD analysis project Ga0307514, IMG submission 203088) | Populus trichocarpa ectomycorrhiza microbial communities from riparian zone in the Pacific Northwest, United States - 16_EM | ecosystem: Host-associated > Plants > Roots > Unclassified | place...
ATTTTGAGATCTTGAGTGCGTTAGGTGTCTCAGTGCACAGATAGAACTACTGACGAGTGAATAGTGAATGAAAGTATTGAAGATGGCAATTACGTGTTATACTAATCCAGCAGCATTGTCTTTCCTTTGTACTTAGGTAGATAGCGTTGCATGTATACCTATAACATATGTAGAATAGTACCACCTGCAGCCTCTAAATACAGGGGGGGTGATTGCCAATTGCTACGGTAGGCTGCAGAGTGCACTTGCTTTCAGTGGCCTGGCCCATTACCCGTATTGATACTGTACTTGAAGCGGATCAGCCCCGCAGTACCTAACCCTCCGTAACCTGGGGTCCATTACCTACCGTAGGTACCCTGTATATACAGTACGTCTTAGGTTGAGCTGCACCTGAGCAAATTTCACATTCCTGAGACAAGGATCCAGGAGTTAGTTGAGGGTAATGATCCATGCAACCCACCCCATATGATATGTCATACATAAGTATTCACTGCGTGCATTATTGTATGGTGCTTTACAGCTAGCACTAGTAGCTGCCTGAAGCTGCCTCCAACCCTGTTCCAAAACAGAAAGAACACAACACTGATATATTTATTATATCATGTTTCTCATTACCTTCCACCTTCATGCTCCAAACGCTTGAGAACTCTCATTAAACTCATTAAGTCATGTGCCTCTCTACTTCGCTCCTAATCCACCCTCTGCTCTACTCACAATCCTTTTAACAGCACCCCACTCCTCCCTCCCAACACCCTCTCCCCAGCCCACCTCGAACACAGTGACCATCCCGTCCAACCCCCCCACAGCCACCCTACGCCCATCATGTTCCTCCCAGGCCAACTTATTCAAACTCCTAGTCAAGCTTGTCGCCCCAACTCTCGGGCTTGGGGTAGCTTTACAAACTGGCACCTCGGTATCTATGGTAACATCCCACACCTCAAGTTGTCCGGCCCCGTCTACCAACCCAAACATTCCAGGTTTGACAGGGTTCCATTTTGCATCGTAGACCACATCTTCACGAGTAAATTCCAGAATCGGTGTGGCATGTGCGGGGGCGGCAGAGGCTGCTGAAGCAGCAGCAGCCGCAGCAGCAGCCGCAGCGGGGTTAGGTCCAGCGGCTGCTGCAGAGGCAGTTGCGGCGGGTGCCCGGGCTTTCCAGAGCTTGACAGACCAGTCGAGAGAGCTGGAAAGTACAAGGTCACCGAGATCTACTGGGCCTCGCACCGGATGGAAGTCGAGTGACATGACGGGCCCAGCATGACCCCGATATGCAAATCGGGACTCAACACCCGCCTTTGCCCCAGCACGATCGTATCTGTGACATGGGTAAATTGTTCCTTCTTCCGTTCCAACGAGGAAGTACGTTGGATCTGAGTGGGGGAACGCAATACACGTGGGTGCAAGATCGTCGGATTTTGATGGTGGGGGGGTAGTGAGTTCAAGGAGCTCCTGTGGCTGGGCCAGCATATCCACCGTCCAGGAGCACACTACACCGTCCGTAGAGCAGGAGAGAATGTTGTTTGCATTTTGAGTACCAACAATGGCAACGGAATACACTGGGTGGGTGTGCCCCGAACCAGTCAGTGGTGTGCGGAGGATAGGTTGTGATTTAGCACGAGTGTCCCATAGCATGACTTGCCCACTGTATGCACCGCCAACAATTAGGTTGGGATGAAAGGGAGAGAAGCGAGCCGTGAGAACATCACTCTGCATGAGCTTGTTAGCAATTGTTCAAGGAGTGTAGCACGAGGAGTGGTGGTTACCTGTGCATGAAACACAAATTCAGGCCTGTCGTGAAGATGCATATTCCATACTTGAACCAATCCATCTGGGTCATGCGGAGCAGATGGATTCTTGGTATACGACGCCAGTACCAGTTCCGGAAACTGTGACACCGGAGCCCACAATCAGCACCACCTCGCTACCGTTCAACTACAAACACGAACCTTCGGTGAGAAATGCAAATCACTGATCATCCTCTTTTTCGACCACCTCTCATCATAACACCTTGTCACCTCCTTTATCCTCCTCCCAGATTGCGTTCCTTCATCTCCATTTACTCCCTGTCCATAGTCTGCAAGGATATCATACTCCATGTCTAAATCCAGTGCCCTTTCCACAACTTTAGAACTTCTTTCCAAGAAGTTAACAAAGTCCTCCGACTTCAGGATCGCATCCTTCTCCTCATCCGTTAGTTCTCGGGCAAAGATACTCCCATTTGAACCAACACCCGTGGTTAGGGGCTTGTTGTTTGTCTCTGCATTGTCTTGGATGAGCCGCAACTCCTCCTCGATCTCCTTTCGTAATTGCTCCCTAAGTGCCTCATCTGCAATTTTACTATGCCGTCGGGTGTCTGCTTGCGCTCCATCTTCCACATCGGCTTCGGGTGGGGACCAGTCATCCACCGTCTGTACTTCCTTGTTGTATGTAACTATCTCCCTTACAGGTGATGGTGGGGCATCGTATACAATGGTGAGGGGTGCTGTTGAGAGTGTCTGTAGAGGTATTGCGGGGATCTCTGTTGTGCCCCTGGAAAACTCAGTCTTTAGCTTTATACAGACAGGAAGATAGTGCGAGTGCTCACGATGTCGGCGACTGAGCTTCAGACAACCCACTCTCTCCAGCCGACACAACAGAGCCAGGCCTGCTCCCTATTCCTGCTCGGCCTGTGCCAACTAGACTCTGTAGCAGGTCATCTATCTCCTGTCTTCTAGCTTCAGGGGATTTACTCGTGCCTGGGGAGCCCAGCCCTAGCTATTGCAAGGTCATTTTCGTCATTAGCGCCATTCCTCAGATTCCTTTTCGTGTGGGAATACTACATACATCAGCAGCATCTGCACTATTCCTACTAACGTTGTATTGGTTCTGTCGAGCTTCTCTTGCACGCTTCAGGGCCTCGAGTCGTATTCGCTTTTGGGCTATGGCATCCCGTATTTCTTCCTTGTTCATCGTAATAGTCACTAAGATTGGGGGATATGCCGGGAGCAGTGGGGTTGTTCGGATATGGTATGAATGCTTCGGAGCAGAGCAGCAACAGAAGGGGTCTACCTAGCCTAGCCTACATGTTTAAGTAGCCCATGCGCGACCAACCCGCAAAGATGTAAAATGAGGATAATAAACTTGAATCTACAGAATGAGGCCAAATGGAATCATCCAATATTGCCAGCTCTCGTGAATCCATTTTAGAGTGCGAATTGCTATATATTGTACATATCCCCGATCCAACGCGCCGAAACCTGTAATCCCACTACCCCCCCCCCCCGCGACAATCTCCACTCTCCGCCATTCCCGCTATCCGCATTCTCACCTCTACCCTAGCGGAATCATATCTCATTGAAACATATTCGCAATGGTTTCGGCAGCTGTCAATGTACGTCGCAAGAGCATGTCGCTTCTCGTTTTGCACTGGTGGGCCCTGTCGGAGGACACCTTACCCCCAGACCGTGCACCCCAATTCCTCCGCAAACCCCACATACCAAGCTGCCTTTATAACACATAGGCTAATAAGGATGCTATGGGTAGGTCCTCCGCTACACTGCCCTTGCCGTGGGTGTCCTATACGGTGTCCAGCACCAACGTACCCTCTACAAGAAGGAACAGAAGCACAAGGACTCGGAAGAGTATGCCCACAAGGAGGCTTTGATTCGAAAGGCAAAGGAGGAGTATAAGAAGAAGACGTCCCCTCCATCTGGTATATTATTACCCTCCATCTTCCTCATTCCCTTCCTCTCATTCCGTGTGTCATGGCTGACAATGAATGTATTATAGTTATTACCGACCCCGAAGACTCCCGATTTGACCTCGAGAAATTTCTACTACATATAGCGGAGCAGAAGCACTAAGTTAGATAGGTGGGGCGAAGGGTGCTAAGTGGGCTGTGGAAATATATACATACTTCCTTTTGCTACGTTTAAATATATACATTCAGAGTATGGAGGGTGGAGCTACCGGCGGAGCTGCCAGCGGGGAGGGGGGGCGGAGGAGTGTTATAATGTTATTATCCATGGTCATGGAGTGTCGGTGTGTGAGGGTGTTGCTGTAGCGGATTCCAATTTTGTATGCTTTTCTACAGCATCGTGAATGGGCAGTTAGACTGGAATAGGGGACAGGAAAGGTTGCTTAACAATAGACTTTTGGCAAGTTGGGCCTTTGCTTGTGCAACCATTACCTCACATTGGAAGCTCCACAGGAGCAACAGCAAAACCCAAGTCTATGGAAATAAGACATGCAACAACAGTATGACCGCTCAAAGAGTACCAGCAAACAGCAAAGCCCCTAACTCCGCCCAGTCTCAAGAATTGATATCATTCCATTACATGCCAATTGCCATTATTATATCTCCGTGAGATGAGTAACCAATCCAGTCAACCTCTCTATCCGCCCGTCCTTCCCACCCTTCGCCTCTGAGATCACACCTTCTACATCCTCATCATCGTCTCCCTTCGCCACTGTCTTCAGGAGCCCCTGGTCTCCATCCCATATCCACCCTTCAGCTATCAACTTCTCTAATACCACCTGCTCGCTCTTATTCTCAAGCCCTAGATAGGTAGCTGCTTGGGACGGTGTGATGGTGGTGTATGCGTATGACAATAGCTTGAATGTCTTTCGACGGAAATGTTCTAGGAACGTACTTGCAAGGGGTTCGAGCTCTGGGCTCCATGAAGTGCTTAGCAAGATGTTGTAAATAGAGCTGTATGAACGAGTGTAGACAGCCTTAAGAAGGTTGTACGTCGGTGGAATGAAGGGATACACTGCTAAATCGGAGACAGGAGTCGGTGGTTGAGATGGCAGGGTGGGTGCCAGGTGCGAGGAGATTCGTTTCGACAAGAAGCGGGCTTCATTACTATGATAGGAAAATATTAGGTTGGTGGATGTTCCAGGTGTGAAGGACATATGCACTTACACATCATCTATCAACAGGAGAGACAAGAGGAAAGCGCTGTAATATGTTGAAATGAGGTTAGTAGTGCGCTGGGTGAGAGTGGTGGTAATTGCAGATGCCTCCAGGTCCGCCAGAAGCTCCACTAGTATGTGGGGTGTGTGCTGAGTGTTTGCAGTCAGAGTCGCAATGTATTCAACAGAAAAGGTCGGATTCGACGCCAGCGCCATGATAGCTGCTTGTGTGGGTTGTATGGAGTTTGAGCTCTCTCTATTCCGACTTGAGGTTGAATCTGAGGAGACAGGCGTCATGTGTTGGTGGTATCTGTAGCTGAGATTGGTACATACCTTTTGTTAGGATGCGGCTCTGTGATGTGGGGGATCTTCTCGATGCCACAAGCTCCGTCACAGCCGAGACCACGTGCGTATATCTCATCCTCACCTTGAAGAGGCCAGACAGTCCAGATACGGGTCCAAACACGGCATACGAATCTATGCGAGGCCGAAGCTCTTCCTTTGCACAACACTTCAACCAAACGATGGCGACCTTTGAGGCCTTCCTCAAAAATGAATCCACAAGGAATTTGCGCTCTTTACTAAAAGTTGTAATTTTGGTTACAATTGCTGCTGCTGCAGTTGCTAGCCGTCTGTTTTCAGTTATTCGTAAGCTCCTCGCCGTTTCATGGGCAATTCTAGGACTCGATAGCTAACTGAAGCCCAAAGGATTTGAGAGTATAATACACGAATGTTTGGCCTCATAATTCCCATGTGTAGCTTAAACTGGACAGACCAGGAGCTAATTTATTGTGGCAGTCGACCCATGGTTCAACTTCCGAGCAACAAAGTATCTTGTGAAACACGGGTTCTACGACTTTTGGGATTGGTTTGATGACCGTATGTCACTATGCTGCGTTTGTAGTTGGAGAATTAAAGCTCAATTGCTGGTGTAGGAACATGGCATCCCCTCGGCCGCGTTACTGGTGGAACTCTCTACCCAGGCCTCATGGTTACCTCCGGAGTTATCTATCACATCCTTCGGTTCCTCAGACTACCTGTCGACATCCGGAACATTTGTGTGCTTCTTGCACCGGCTTTTTCCGGCCTTACGGCTTTCGCAACATACCTCTTCACCAAGGAATTGAAGGATGAGTCGGCAGGGCTTCTGGCAGCTGCTTTCATCGGAATTGCACCAGGTTATATCTCTCGTTCAGTTGCTGGATCATACGACAATGAGGCTATTGCTATCTTCTTGCTCATGTTTACCTTCTACCTCTGGATTAAGGCATTGAAGCTCGGAAGCGCGTTCTGGGGAGCTCTCTGTGCGATGTTCTACTTTTACATGGTTGCAGCGTGGGGAGGTTACGTCTTCATCACTAATATGATCCCACTCCATGCGTTCGTTTTGATTCTTATGGGAAGGTATTCGCCAAGGCTATACGTTGGATACTCCAGCTGGTATGCCCTAGGGACGTTGGCTTCCATGCAAATTCCATTTGTGGGGTTCTTGCCCATTAGATCTTCCGAGCATATGGCTGCTCTCGGTATGTAACATCACTTAAACTTCCCAGAACATCTACTAACAGGCAACCAGGTGTATTTGGTCTCATTCAAATTGTCGCATTTGTCTCATTTGTTCGTGCCCAGATCCCCTCCAAACAATTCCAAACCCTCCTCAAGCTCTTTGTCATCTTTGCTACCATCGCCTCAGCTACTGCCCTCGTTGGGCTCACCTATTCTGGAGTTATTGCCCCATGGACTGGGCGCTTCTACTCCCTCTGGGACACTGGCTACGCCAAGATCCACATTCCTATCATTGCCTCCGTCTCTGAGCATCAACCTACTGCATGGCCAGCCTTCTTCTTCGACCTGGAGATGTTGATCTGGTTGTTCCCTGCTGGTATTTACATGTGCTTCGACAAGCTTCACGACGAGCATGTCTTTGTCATCATTTACGGTATAATGGCGAGTTACTTTGCCGGGGTTATGGTCCGGTTGATGTTGGCTCTTACTCCATGTGTCTGCGTTGCTTCGGCCGTGGCTCTGTCTAGCATTCTTGATACCTATCTTACGATCAAGTCACCTAAGCCACCAGCTCCGGGAGAGAAGGAGCCAACAGCAATCCCTACTGTTGACGCCACAACTGCTCCACCAAGTGCTCCCAAGAAACGAGTCCTTAACGCTGCGAGGGGCGAGATTGTGGGCATCTACAACATCACTTCCAAGATCTTGGTTGTCAGCTCGTTTACCTTCTACCTCTTCCTCTTTGTCCAACACTGCACATGGGTGACATCTAACGCATACTCATCCCCGTCGGTGGTCCTGGCATCCCGCCTCCCAGATGGAAGTCAACACATTATTGATGATTACCGTGAGGCATACTACTGGTTGCGGAAGAATACTCCGGAGAATGCTAAGATTATGAGTTGGTGGGATTATGGTTACCAGATTGGAGGAATGGCAGATAGGGCCACTCTGGTTGACAATAACACATGGAATAATACCCACATTGCGACCGTTGGAAAAGCAATGAGCTGTAGTGAGGAGGTTAGCTATCCAATACTGAGGAAACATGATGTGGATTACGTGCTTGTTATTTTCGGTGGGTTGTTGGGGTACTCTGGAGACGATATGAACAAGGTAAACATTTTTATACAGTTTTGTTTGTCTTGATCACCAGAGAGTCTAACTTCGGTATAGTTCCTGTGGATGGTTCGTATCGCCGAAGGCATCTGGCCCGACGAAGTCAAGGAACGAAACTTCTTTACTGCTCGTGGAGAATACAAGGTCGACGACCAAGCCACTGACACCATGAAGAACTCGCTCATGTACAAGATGTCTTATTACAACTACAACAAGCTCTTTCCCGCTGGGCAAGCTACTGATCGTGTTCGTGGGTCGAAACTCCCATCCCAGGGCCCAGTTCTTAATACTCTTGGTAAGTCTAGTCCATTGGGTTCGAGAAAAACTATCTGTAATTGTGTGCTAACTTGCCTTGCAGAGGAGGCTTTCACTTCTGAGAACTGGATCGTGAGGATATACAAGGTTAAGGATCTAGATAACCTTGGCCGTGATCACGTTAGCGCGAAGGCGTTTGAGGCGGGTAAGAAGAAGCCAAAGAAGGTGGCGAGGAAGGGCCCTAGAAGTTTGAGAGTTGTGTAGAGGAGATTGCTTCCTAGTTGTCATCACATCATTTGTAAGGAAAAAAACGATTTGGTTCTGTTTTTGTCTCTTTTATCTCATTATAGGATTTGTTAGGGTTAACTACTTGTAAAGGTATCAGATTAGTTGGTGTAACAAGCATGCATAGTCGAATACCATTTCAATTTATATTAATACACATAAGTGGTAATATTCCGGCGCTTGAGAATTTTGATTTGTGACAAAATTACCTTGGTTGTCTTGCGGAGGAGCATCTGAAGGCTGAATTGATACTGTACAATGTTGTTACCCTGAACTTCCACCCTATATGCAGATGGCTGACCTTTAGGGTACATTAACACTAGCTAGCAAACCACATGAATGCAGCTACTTGCTGATTCCTGATATTCCGGCACAAGTAAAATCAGAAGAACATGCTGGGATTACCAAAAAAAAAGAGCGCTTTACACTAGGTCGTTGAACAGCTGGGTAGCCCCACACTGCACAGGTAAGTATCTCGTACAGCCTTTGAAATGGCATTGGGCTAGATTGACCGGATTTGCACTGTGGTAAAGAAGGTCTCCAGTTTTTGCCTCACGGTCGTATGCTCGAATACAATGAGTCGCACCGTTTTCTGTTACCCTGAAATGTTGGACGTACACACCACCAACCTCAGAACAAAATATACAAAACACACGAATAAGGCTGTGCGGTCTCTGGGAGACTCATGGATAAAAAAGGCAGGGCTTCCACGCTGCAACTTTTGAAAGACGAGTATCAATGTTATCCCCTGGGCTGGTGAGACAAAAGAGCGGCTAGTACATTAGTATAGCCTTTGCATTTTTGGTGCTGTAATGTGCAATCATTGAAGCGGGTTAAGTGGATTATGGAATTGGGTGAACTCCTATACCCGAGCTCTAGGCTATCGTACTGCAGGCGAGTCTTTAATTGCTGTCGAAACCTATGCGCACATTCGTCTCCAGAAGGGTGGCCAATCCCTACTCGCGGCCATATGCAGGGGTTGATTCCTTTTTACCTGCGAGCTCTTTTTTTCAGATCACCGTTGGGTAAACACATGATATTGAGGTTAAGGGACTCCAAGGATGCATTGGTTATACTTTGTCGTCCCAGAAGATGTGTACCAGGGGTATTATAAGATCCCACAGCCTTTGAAACAGTCAGGTAGGCAAATCAAGCTCGGTGATTGGCGGAGCAGTGGGTGCTGTGTATGGATTTCCCAAGAGATAACTAGCCTTTTCCCTATGTGGGGTGTTTGGGTTTTGCATTGTTTTGCATGTGTGATTCGAATTTCTCATCTTTTTTTTTTTTTTGTTTCGACGGTGATTCTAGCATGGTCTTGGACATAGGAGGAGATTTAGAAATACTTCCCTCCCCAAAATCAACCTACCACCGTGCCAACCACGCCAATCAATTGTGCATAAAATTTTTGGTATCACCAATTTTAATGCCCAAATTAACTAACCACACTCCTACGCACCCCTCAATCCACTAAAACGCAATCGGCTCGTGCAAAAATGCCTTCTTACCCTCCCCGCTGCCATAACTTCCGGCACCTTGCCCATTTCCAAGTAGTTTAAATTTGTAGATCGTCAATCCCTCGAGACCTACTGGGCCTCGGGCGTGGATCTTGTTCGTCGAGATTCCGACCTCACATAAAAGTTAGCCCCATTGTTTTATCTCCAGAATAGCAAGAAATTCCATAATATACCTCCGTTCCAAATCCGTACCTGAATCCATCTGCAAACCTGGTACTCGCATTCCAGAAGACACCAGCAGAGTCCACCCTTTTCATAAAGTCCTCTGCTCTTTCCTTGGATTCAGTTATGATTGCGTCGGTGTGGCCTGAGCCATGACGATTGATGTGGTTGACTGCCTCATCATCACTATCAACGGTCTTGACTGCTAAGGTAAGTTCTAAGAACTCTGTGTCATAGTCTTTTTCGGTGGCGGAGGTAATAGTAACCCCGGCCTTGAGAATGACTCCAGGAGTACCAGGAGTACCCTCCAATGCAGCAAACGACATCTCATCGCAGCGGAGGGAAACCCCCGCATCGACCAACGCTTGTGCAATCTTTGGGAATACGGTAGTGAGGGTTGTAGAGTTAATAAGCAGAGTTTCTACAGCGTTACAGGCAGCTGGGTAATCTGTCTTAGCATCCACCACCACCTTCACCGCCTTCTGCTCATCCGCATCCTCTGCAACATAGATGACACATAATCCATCTGCGTGCCCCATCACAGGAATCCTTGTATGCTCCTTGATATACCTCACCAATTCATTCCCTCCCCTAGGAATCACAAGATCGATATATTGATCCTGGTCCAGTAGCGAGTTGACTTCCTCTCTGCTTTCCACTAGTTGCACCGCCCCTGGTGGGACCTTTGTGCACTCCAGCGCCTCCCTAACAACCTTGGCCATTGCGGCGAAGCTGTGGACCGACTCCTTCCCACCCTTCAGTATCACCGCATTCCCAGATTTCAAAGCCAATGAAGTAATATTTGCAATGACCTCCGGACGAGCTTCGAAGATGACAAGAAGAACACCAATTGGGCTAGTGACTCGGTAAAGTTCAAGGCCGTTATCGAGTTTTGTTGCAAGGGTAGTCTTTCCAACAGGGTCTGGAAGGGATTTGACTTGCAAAATCCCAGAGAGCATGTCCTCCCATTTTCCAGATTTGGTGAGATCGAGGCGTTTCACGAGAGGCAGCGTCAGTTTTCCTTGAGTAACGAGGTTGGAGGCAGCGCTCATATCTTTGCGGTTAGCTGCCAGAATTGCATCCTTATTTCTCTCAAGAGCCGCATGAATTGCAGTCAGAGCAGCATCGCGGTCAGCGCCAGACACAGCCTTCAGAACGTGCGAGGCGAGGGATGCTGTTTGGGCAATCTCAGTTGGAGTTAGGGGCGCGGTCATGATGAGAATTCAGGTGGTGGGTGATGTGAAAAGGTCTATGGTGGGGGGAAGGATTATGTAATGAAGAGTAATTGAGGGTAACCAGACGACTGAGTCACATGCGTGACGGCTAATGCCGGAAAAAAATTCTCTGACCATATGATAAGGACCGCTAAGACACCATGAGACCTGCATATTGCAGCAACCACTAAGCCAGAGGGTATATATAGCTACCCCTTTCTCACCATTATCACGTTGACAGACCATTATCGCGTTGCCAGACCATTATCGCGTTGACAGACCATCCATTATCATGTTGACAGACCATTATATATTACCAGCTATACCATATTTACCACTAATACTACATTTACCACATTCACCATGCCTCCAAAACGCCAGCAAGCGAACTCTCTTTCCATAAACTCTGCTGTAAATGCATTGCCGGAAGTTTATACACCATTAGAGCATCAGGAATATGATGCAGAAGTATTATTCCTACATCCCCCAACATCTCCAATTGAGTGCTTCAGCTATTTCTTCAACTTGCAAGTTTGGGAGGTACTTCGTGATGGTACCAATGCGTATTATACCTAGGACAAGCACAGTCTCGCAACCGCAAGCTCGAGGATGGAAGCCAGTTTCTGTTAAGGATATGAAGATATGGAAGGGCTTGTGATATATATGGGTATTGTGAAAATCAGAAGTATTGAGGGCTATTGGAGAGGAGACACCCGACAAAAAGCTATGGATGTAATGCAGTTTGAGCAAATTCAGCGATATCTCCACATATCGTTACCAACACCAGCACCAGTACCGCCAGCGCCAGCAGCACCAGCACCAGAA
>Ga0307514_10005167_pt1 | contig 11772 bp, 10 predicted proteins | sample 16_EM_MG_FD_203088 | JGI IMG/M metagenome (GOLD analysis project Ga0307514, IMG submission 203088) | Populus trichocarpa ectomycorrhiza microbial communities from riparian zone in the Pacific Northwest, United States - 16_EM | ecosystem: Host-associated > Plants > Roots > Unclassified | place...
ATATGACTTCTAAGTTCTAACTCTAGTTCATTAGCTTGCATAGGTCAGAGAACTGATTGTCATTGGTTAGTGTACAAGCCTGCTAGATAATGCCCCTTTAGGAGTTCACTGTTTTAAAGCGAAGCTTGTCTTGGGTTTCTCTCATTATTGCAGGTGTGTTGCCAAAGTATTTCAGCTCAGAGTGGTCAGTAGCCCAGTTTCGATTACCTGAAGGTTTGCAGTACTTTGTTGGGTTTGGCCAGCAGAAGAACACTATTGTCATCATCGGCATGGATGGAAGGTAATGAAAAGTCAGATCATGCTGGTTGTTTTTTACTTGTCATTTTGTTACGTTATGGGTTGAGGCAATTGAATCAAATCCCTAATGCATGATGAGTTAGCCTCTGGCATGTTTTCTTCCCAGCACTTGCATGATTCCCTGGGCCACCAAGGTGTGCTAGTAGGCCATTCCTAAGGCCGATAGGGAAACTGTCCTTGGAAAAATAACAAAAATCATAAGACTGCAGTTATGTTCAATCTCATTATGCTTAGTTCTTATGCCTCGTTTAGTGGCTCCTTGGCTTCCATGGGAATATGCTTTAGATTTGTCTGATCCCTGCTTCTAGTAAAAGCCATTATTGGTTTTAGCTACGCTGAGCAGTAGATGAACAATCTCTTAGAAGCAGAAGTGTTGCTGATATCATTGTCATTCCATATGCATAACAAGTTGAGCTGTTTTTTCTCGGTGTTGGGTTTGGATTCCCATCAAACTTGGACTCTGCAAATTAGTTGATGGATTCAGGAGTTAATGATAAATTATCCTTGGCAATCATATAAACCACTTACCATATGCCCATTATTGCTTGTATGTACATGTTTTGATCATGATTATATTATTGAAGTTCATGGATGGATCATTTTTGAATACATGGTGCACAGTTTTTTTTTCTAATGATCATGGAGAATCTTAATGGATTTGTTTATTGGATGGTTTTGCAGCTTCTATAGATGTGAGTTTGATCCAGTGGCTGGTGGGGAGATGATCCAGCTTGAATATCACAATTTCCTAAACGCGGAGAATTTCTGATACTTATCTGAATCCAATGTAAATAGATTATTTTCAGTTTTGTGTGGTAAATATTGTTAATATTATTACTTGCTCAGGAGACTGGAATTAGTTCTACTTCTACATATTAACACGAGTACTTAATTTCAGCCAGTTGTTTATCCCATTGCATTCGGCTGTTTGTAAAAGAGTTTTGTCTGTTGCAAGCTGTTTGTTAAAATTGGTACCCTGTACATTCATGTTAATAATAACCTTGACGGTGAACATGAACATGATGAAAAAGGACAGGAGCATTTCTTGAGTGTTCAATTGGCAAATCAATGAAGGTTAGAATGGTTTTGTACGTTGATGTTGGGTTTCTTGGCGACTGGAAAGTTCGGTAATGACACGAGTAGCAATTGTTGCTTCTGGTGATTGTAAATGGTTGCACTCTTCTCGAACCACTCGCTGGGCTTGGGGATCTCTGCGTGATCTTCCCATGGAATGTTCCCATCTTGGTTATTAAGAAAACAATACATGATAGAAACAACAACACTGTAACCTTAGAGACGAGTCCTTAATCAGTCCTCCAATGTTGTCATAACCTGAACCTTTTTGACGGTAGACACATCGAAGAACAACATCCACGGTCAAAGTCCGAAGAATACATCTCTGATCTTTTCAAATGTAGGGGAGTTTTCGATGGCTGAAAATGGATTTAGAGGCTCTATTCCTTCTTTGTTTGGAAATATGAGCTCTATAGGCTATTTGGATTTAGCCTACAATTGTTTGGAGCAATACCAGAACAGTCAGTTGACCTCATCGTTACTGTTTCTTAAGCTGTCAAATAGAGACTGCCCTCTTGTTTTGCCACTTTAACTTTCAAGGCAACTGATGAGAAAACTTTTCTTCCCTAATTGTTCTTTCGTTTAAATACATCAATAAAGCAAAATTCTTATCAACGGGTTTGGCAGAAGTAGATGATCAGTAATACGATGCCAAACATGAGCACTGGGAAATCATTGTAGACTATGAAGTTGTGCACTGTACAGTCAGACAAAATAGAAACTCCTACACTTTCAAAGGTGATATTCTTAATTTTTCATGTCTGGTATGGTCCTATCTTGCAACAGATTCATAGGTGCAATCCCCCCAGAAACTGGAAACTTAATTTAATTGGATTAAATACCGTGACATCCAAAACAAGGTTTTCTATTCTATATTTCTATTTCACAAACTGCAAGTTCATATTTAGAAGATTTTTGTACAGAAAAAGATGAATTTAAACACTTGGTTAATTTGAGAAGGGGTTTCTATTACATCAAGATGTTGCGAAGCACGGATTGATTCTCAGGTATGTTATTTCCTATTTGAGATTCAATATGAAGAGAAGATATCTTCACCAAAAAAAATTAATGTCTTTCACATATCTGGATTTGCCTCCTCTGGAATAACAGTCAAATTCACCACCACATCATTTGGTCTTTTCAGAACTACCTCCAAGGGTTTGCCAACTCTGTCTCCCATGATTTCAATGATCTGCCATGCATTCATGAATTATATGGAACATCAGCACATAGAAGAACAACGACACATCAAAAATTGTAATGAAACTTTGATTTTCCAAGATTTATTTCTACAAGTAAATACAGGAACCAGTCACTAACGACCATCATCATTTTTACAAATCATTGGGTACTCAAAGTAGCAGCCCTTAAGTATTTTGCTGTGTAATGTTTCACGGCTGCAAATATGCACCTGACAAACCTCCTTCATAGAACCCACCCCAAAAGAAAGAGAGAGTCAAACATACCTCCTTGATGCTTCGAACAGGCTTCCCATCAAATTTGATGACAACATCACCAGGGTGGAATCCAGCACGATCAGCTGGAGAGCCTGGAGTTACCTGGAGAAAAAATTAAGAAAACCATCAAACATGGAAAAGAAAAGGGAAACTAACGGAAAAGGCTAACACCTTATATTTACACCAAGATTATTACTTGTGTATCACATGTGCCTATTACCAAGGGGCATTTTTTTTATGATAGCTTATTTCTAAATTCATCTATGACAGTATATTCTTCGAAGGTTAGAATGGTTTCTAAAAAAAAAGTGTTAGATACAAAATTTCCAAATAACAAAACCTCTAAGAGATCTTCTTTCTGACAATAGCCACATTTCCTAACTCGATATCTTCTTTTCCATTCAAGAGGGAAATAAAAGCATTTCATTATAAAGTTAATATCCAGGATTAAATCATTTTTGTAGACAATATGCATCAACTACAATTGCAAATACACAATTTTACATGCAAGCATCTCAGAAGACATGGAAGAAAAGTGTCAATAACATGCAAATTATATGATATTACGAATGCAAAAGGAAAGCGGAATGAGCATTTAGGTTACTTACCATAGGTACAAGAACACCTTCTTTAACATTAGGGAATTTGGGATCTCTCTCTTTAAGTTGAGTAATGATCATCTCATTAAGATCAATCATTTTCAAGCCAAGCCAAGGCCGAATGACTCTCCTGCAAAATATCACCTCCTATTTAAATTGCATGCACATGGATAATTAGCAAGGGTCATTGTGATCTTTATTGTTCTTCTTTGACCTCAAATAGGCATTGTTAATTAATTTATTTTTCACTGTCATGGTACACGAAATATTTGTCTTGCCTAAATTGAGTTTTATGTATCCCTTCTGTTACCCTCCAAAAATTGTAAATTAAACTTCCTTTTAACAATAAAGCATATCAATCTTAACAAACAGAAACTAAACCTTCATAAGCTTACTCTCTCGGTTCATTCTAGAATGGAATGGAAGAAAACTGGTAGAGTAGGCTACAATCACATCTACTTCTATGTACTGATTGCCAAAAAAAAAATTGCTTACCCACTCCTTTTGAAATGCTCCATAATTTTGGCAATTGAATCAATTGGTACAGCAAAACTTAATCCATCTGCAGCCAGTACTTTCATGATATTAACACCAACAACTTCTCCATCAACATTAATGAGCGGCCCACCAGAATTTCCCTATGCCATTAAAGTAGAAAACATATACTTAAATATAGCCACAGGTAAAACACACATGCAAAAGCAGATGAATGAACAAAACATGTTTGTGCTACTTGAGCATGAGCATGTTTACCCCTTCATAAATGAAGGCATTATCAGCAGTATAGGAGGGGTCAAAAAACTATGTTTCTGGGGTGAGTTGGAGAGAAAGAACTACCATATTGATTGCACAATCTGTCTGTAAATACTCTCTTCGCATTCCTCCAAGACCCAAGTCACTGCTTTTACGATCAACACAGCTACATCCCAAGGGGATAGTCATTTAAACAGCAACGAGAAATTCAATAATCAAACAGGAACTATATTCTACTAGTGTGATGAAAAATTATAACTGAAAGAACATACACAAAATCAATACTAAAACAAGTTTCTATTTTTATGGCAGCCAAAAATAAAAGGTTTCTCTGTTAATCTTAAGTATTCTTGATACCTAACAATGCCAGCTGTCACAGTATTTTGAAGGGAAAGTGGACAGCCCATAGCTACCACCCAGTCCCCTGGGCGAAGCTTGCTTGATGAACCAAGTTTTGCAGTTGGCAGTGGGTTTTTAGACTTTATCTTTACAATAGCAATATCAGAATGTAAATCAGCATTGACCACTGTACCCTCAAACGTCCGACCATCTTGCAAAGTCACATCAACCTGCAAGGGTTCATTACACATCAGATCATCAGGAGTTAAAGATCAAATAGATCAGAGGGGATTGATACGCTAAAGTATAAACGGGCTTGCATTTATGAACATCATAACCACTAATTGAAGAGGGAAATAATTTTCTACAGCAAAAGCAGGTAATTATGACCATCATAACAACAATGAGAAAAAAAAACTCAGAACTTTGTTTCCCTAGATATGATAATTCTGCATCAACCAAATTAATCAATACGAGACATTCACTACTGAAGGCATTCATTCTAGCATGCCATTATCAAAGAGCAAAGAATTAATGACATTCGAGTTAACACCTGAGTTAAAGAGCATGCAAAGCCTAAAGATGACAAAAGCTTCGTTTGCAAATTAAGCTCAGTTAAACCGAAGAACAGCACATGCTTCAGAAATACTGAGCCTAGCTTTCAAAATCTGTCATCTGGAAAATTAACAGAAAAAAATTTAAATAATTGATCATGAGCACACAATTATGGAAATTCACACCACTTGACACACTATTAACTCATTTTACAATGCCTTCATTATATACAACCACATTCCAGTGGATCTCATCCCATTGAAAGAGACACTTTTAGGGTGGCCAAGGAAAGTTTTTGCACAAATTTAATTTTCCTTGAAACAAAAATGAAATTAGTATACGAACACATTACTATAAGCTTAATATTTAAGTGCCTCCATAATCACTAACCTTTCCTTTGGATGAATCTCTCATGTCTTGAAAATCGACCACAACATGAGCACAAGTCAAGATCGTACCATTTGAATCAATGATAGTGCCAGACCCTATACTCTTTCCAGTAGTAATCCCATAGAATCCTACAAAACAAAAGGGAAAACTTCACCAATACCTTCCTATCAATATATCAAGTCCCTTTATCCCCAAAAAAGGGCTCGTGCTCGACTCCTTAATTGTTTATCAGTTAAATAGTATTTTATGGCCAGACAATGCGTTGAGGGTAGTTCTAACCAAGCCAAACACACCTACCCTTTGGAACAGATAGATTAACAACAGCAGGACCAACCCTAGCAGCCGCATTTGCGATGGTATCTCTGCCTAAACATCCACAACTGGGTTTTGGACTCTCTCCAACAACCCCTGGATTTTCATTCTTTATATCACCAGATGGAACAGGACTGATTCTAGAAGAGAATAACGGGAGATTTCCTACAAAATCTAGCTTAAATCAATAACCCCATAACATAAAATAACAATCATTAAACCATCCAATTAATTCAGAAATGGGCAATAAAAAAGAGTGCTACAAACCAAAGTGCCAACTATGCTGGGTCAAGTCCAGTGGTGTTCGCCATGGAAGTAGCAAAGATTCATGCAAAGATTCAGCACGAAATGAAAGTGATATCCTTGTATCTGAAAAGTTGCAAACATGTCATCAACAATTCCTTAACGTGCCAAATCAAAAGGAGTGTCTTCCAAAAACGGAAATCTCACCGGAATCACGGTGCTTGCTGTTTGCATACAAGAGACCGGACCCACCAGCAGCAGCAGCAGCAATGGCAATGACTGGAATGCGAATGTATTTACTAGGACATGTTGAAACCTTTCTCTGCCCAGCAGGAAACAACAAATTTTAACTAAAAAATGCGATAACAAGTGATTTAAAAGAAAACAATAACAGCCGGAGACGGTAGTGTCATTACCAGTAAATAATCCATCATAGGATCATAGGTAAGATTGAATTTTTTGGGAGTCTCTTAAATTCCTAAAACCCTCCTTGTTAGTCAACTTTTTAGAACTTGCTGGGGCTTTCCTTTTAGTCCTGTTCATATTACTTTGCTGGGCTTACTACATATCTAATTGAGTGATAGACCAGCTAGCCAGAACCCGAAGCCCGTCTCCCCTTTTATTCACGATCTAGGCCCAAATGGACAACTCAATTGATCATCCATGAGCCAATACACAAAGGTCACCATCTCAGTTCTTTTATGGATCTTATCTGTGATTTGCATTTGCAATTATTCATTAAAATCAAACAACATTTGCATCTCCAAATTCAGTTTCATAATATCAAATAGAACGAGCCTATTTGAAAAATTATAGTTGTTAAATTCAACAGTTGCCCAAATCAACCCAAACTCTTTTCCCATAGTAGATGTGATAAAATTATGATTTTAAGGTATTCTCTTGAGCAAAGCTTTGAATCTCAAACTCAAATCCCTTTGGAGAAATCAAATCCTCGATGAATTGACCAGTCTTTTTACACAAATTTAGCAGAAAGGTAACAAAACAAGCAGCAGCTTGCTTTCCATTATAGATCGATCAACATGAGAGAGCTACAACCATTTTTTGTGCAAAACATAAGACAACTATTTCCTTAAAACAAAATCTAAACTGCGTATCTAATAAATTCCTACTACATTGGATGATACCTCCTAGACTTTTTTTACAACAAAATAAAAACAAAGAGCCAATGGCTTAGGCCTTTTTAGGAGATTTGGGCTCGGATCCAGAAGATTTCTCACTGCTTGCACTTTTCTTGGGTAAAAGAACTGGGTTAATGTTAGGCAACACTCCTCCGCTTGCGATTGTAACGCCCTGCAGCAATTTTCCCAGTTCTTCATCGTTTCTTATAGCCAACAAGACGTGTCTTGGGTTTATTCTGTTTTTCTTGTTGTCTCTTGCTGCGTTTCCGGCCAATTCCAACACCTTAAAACACACAGATATAAATCAAATCAAATCAGGGTCTAAATAAAAAACAATAGGAAACAAAACAAAAACTAAACAAAAAATCCTAATCCCAGATTAATCGGGGGGGAAATAAGGGGTTATTTTGTGGATCAAAATTAACTAATTAATAAAAAAAATAGGAGATTATTTTTTTTTTAAATCCCCATAAAAATCCAGATACAAAATTTAAAGAGCAATAGGATATAAACAAAGGAAAAAAAAAAGATCTCAAAATATTTAAACGTTGTAAATTATAAGACATTTTTGTTTTTAAAGAAAAGAAACAAGATGTAAAAGACCACAACTGTTACCTCAGCAGCGAGATATTCAAGAACAGCAGCCATGTAAATAGGAGCACCAGAACCAACACGTTGAGCGTAACGACCTTTCTTCAAGAACCTAGCGATACGACCCACAGGGAACTGAAGACCAGCTTTAGTTGACTTCGAAACTGACTTCTTTCGTTCTCCTCCTCTCCTTCCTCCTGCACCTTTCGTTGCCTTTGTTGTTGCCTCCATTGTTACACAGATTCAATAACCAAAAGATTTTAAGATCTGTTGAAGGTGATTGCGTTTTTAGAGGGAAATGAAAATTCAGAGAGAGCGGGATTTGACAGGTATGGTGCGGTGGTTATGGTTTTTTATAGCGGTGAGTGACACGTTGGCGATCCGTGTACGATTTGTTTTTTTTACATTTGAATGGAGGGCAGGAGTTGTGACAGGTTGGCGATTTTGAGTTTTTGAAATTGGCCAATGAGAGGGGAGTTTGTTTTGTGGAGAAAAAATCAATATTTTACTAACATTACTCTTGTGGTTTTTTAAAGAAAAAAATAATTAAGATATTTTTGAAACAAACCATCTGTAAAAAAATATATATATAGGTTTTTTATATTATTGGTTGAAAAGTAAATCGTTTGACTAATAAAAAAAATAAAAATAGAATTGAGAAAAAAAATCAATTTACTTTCTTATCTAATTTAAATTTAAAATAAATTATATAAAAGTTATATCAACCCATTATGACATTATGGCATGACATATCATTTTTAAAAATCTAATAAATATAGTAAAAACAAAATGTTTCTTGATCCTGTCGATTAGGAGCAGCATTGAAAGGTATAGAAAACTACAGGACTGACATTTAAATATTTTAAACTTGTGTTAAGTTTTTTTTTAATTATTCATGTAGGACATCCGGGTCAGCTTGCGTGTACCTCGACCAATCCTCACAGACCCTGAAGTTAATGACCAGACAAACCTTCAGTGGCTATCAATATTGACAATTACAGGGCTCGAATATGAGATCACATGGAGAATAAATTTTTTGATCTCAAACTCTTATCACTGGACCACCTATTGAATAATTAGGACTGACAGATTTAAAATTTACCTTTGTGAGATGCTAAGGTGGTGATCATAACCCTCCAATTTGGTGTTTAATTTAAAGTGTAAAATTACCTTGTTTTTTTTTATCCTCTCTTGTTATTTTTTTATCTCACCGGTAATTACTAATAATTTCATTATTTTCTATATCTTTCCATTGATATGTTATACTATATATAATTTTGCTAGAGCAACAAACATTCTTAAAAAAAAAAAAAAACTATTTGAAACATCTTTAAACAATTTTTGCAGCAATTTACCCTTCTTCTTTTAACTTCATGTGAAAAACCACCTATATCATACTGTTTGGTCATGAAAAAAGTGGTTGCATGGTATAACCACAATTAATTTTTAATAGCGTTTCAAGTGCTCTTTCAGGATAGTAAAAATGAAGATAGTAGAACATGTCACTTTATATTTTTAAATGATAAAAAATCAATTTAATATTTTAGTAAAGATATATTTAATTATATATATTTATCTTTTTTTAACTAAATATATTTATGTTTTTATATATATATATATATATATATATATATATATATATATATATAAAACGCAATTGTAAAGTCACGGTACACTCTAAAATCAACACCGAAAAACCAATTACACCGCAACGCAATGCATGTTGCTTAACTGTAAAAGTACCATTACCATGCATGCCTTTGATGCGTTTAGATTTCAGAATTGTTAAGGTATCGTGATGAACATATAATTTGAAGTTCTTAGGATAAATCAAACAATTCTATTAATATTTTGAAGATAAACAAGGTCTGTTTTGAAAAAATGAGACATGCTATTGTTCAAATAATAATGATAATCAAAAAAAAAAAAATAGCTCTTCTAGCAATAATATGCTTCATTTATAAGATTCAAACTCAAAACTTTGCTTAAAAAATAAATAAATGATTAACCGCTTGAATTAATTATGGTTTATATCCAGGTCCCCTAAATAAAAACAAGTAAACGAGAGAAAATATAAAAGTTTATTTCAAAGGGAATAAAACCTATCTGAAAAATTAAAAATTATTATTATTAAATATATAAGAAAATAGAATAATCCATACACGTTGATATCCTTGTTTAGCTAGTCGTTAATTTCAGGACCCGTGGGAATTAGTTAAGATACACGCAAGCTGATCCGGACACCCCCACATAAATAATCATAATAAAAAAACTAATATACATCCACTTAAATACTACATTATGGGAAATTAAAAGATTTGACATTTATAAAATAAATAAAATCAAACACTCAATTATCAAAATTATATAAACTCACGTCCTCAAAATCAGTTTATTTCTTCTAGATATTGATTCATATTTCATCATAATTTTTATTTTTTTTGTAATTTTTACCTTAGATTCAACTTAACATAATTTATATTTAACAAATTTAGTAGTGTAAACTAAAATGTTTTGCATTTAATTTCTCTACTAAAAAATCCATTTTATTAAAATAATGAATGGTTGTTCAATTTCATAGATTGGTGCAAACAAGTTCACAAGGTGATCAGACGTGGCAAAACCTATGAATTAACCGTGGTGTACTTGCATGAAATTTCTTGTGGAGGGTCTATGCACCTTCGAGATTAGTCGAATCTTGGCCTGGATACTTAAAATTAATTAAAAATAAATAAATAGAAGTATTAGATGCATACAAGAAAAAGAAGAAAGATCTCATATTTTTTTTTAAATATAAAATGACCATAAACTACCGTGAAAATTACCGTCCACTCTCAGAAAATATCTTTGAGATGTGAGAGGTGTTGATTGAGATTTTTTAAAATACATCAAAATTGATTTAATAAAAATAATTTTTTTTTAAGAAATCGATGATGGACTTAAAACTAAAAAAAAAAAATGAAATTTACACTCTGAGACATGATTAATATTTTTGGAGTAATATGTTCATCATTACCATTCCGATAAAAAAAAAAATGACTACTGAGTTTGGTCTAATAACTATGCTATAATTTTAAAAGTCAAAAAAATAATTGTTCTTCTCATCATGATTTATTTCCTGAACAAGACAAGAACCATTAAAAATTCAAAAATATGCTGTTTCTGATTTTAATGTGGCCTTTGCCACTCCCATCTCCTTGCAATGGCAATCTCCATATTTATTTTTTCAAGTGACCTTGCATGGATGATTGGATTTGCAGACCCGTGCCATTGTATTCCAAGTATTTGTAAGAATGTCTGAGTGAACCATCATATAAGAACGTACACCATACACCTACTTGATTTAATTTTTAACAATCTTCTCTTTATTTCTTTTGATCTTGAAAGAACCCTTTAAGATTTTGGTTCTGGAACACAATGTAGGTAGTGTAAAATGGTCCGAGGATGGTGCAGTGACAAGGAGAAAACATGCACTTATGATAAAGTGTAAGACGACAGTGAGCAGGGAGAGATATCTGGTCGACTGCATATTAAATTTGGTTGATTGTATTTGCTTAATTAAGAAAATCATCTAATATTACATAATCAGAATTATTCATCAACATTGAAGTTATATAATGTCTGTAAAAATGGAATCACATGCATTAAGTTTTCTCATTTTCTTGCTCATGAATGCTCGAGCAATGCATGATCTTCTCAGCAATGCATTTGTTGAACCTGAAATTTATGGTATATTTTTCATAAGATTTTTCTTGAATAGAATATCCCGTTACCTCTTGACAGTAGACTTGCTGAAATGTTTACCTGAATAACACAGAACAATCATCACTGGGCACTTGACAGAATATAGCATTAGGTTTAGGGTTCTACCAGGAAATGGGACGGAAACAATCGGATTATACCTTATTCGAAAAGGATGAACCGGTGTGTTACGACAATTTTAAATGCTATTGTCTAGCATATTTGGATCCTGTTGACTTTGCTGCCAGAAGAAGTAATAGAAATCCATCTGCGGTCAGCCGT